>CAJHXW010000518.1_pt1 | contig 20772 bp, 19 predicted proteins | sample 9198581 | NCBI WGS metagenome assembly CAJHXW01 (sample SAMEA7708328, study PRJEB35096) | sediment metagenome | biome: marine neritic benthic zone biome [ENVO:01000025]; feature: sediment [ENVO:00002007]; material: shallow marine sediment [ENVO:03000034] sea grass bed [ENVO_01000059] ...
ATTATCAGCCTTAAAAATCAGACAAGGCCAGGTCCGCTGGATATTAAATCGAGTCACTTTTTTCATATTGCCCTTTATGCCCTTGATAATTTCAGACACCACATATTTGAAAAAGGCTTGTTGGATGATTTTCATTTCGACTCTGATACAATGGAAGCTGTAAAAAATGATGATATTGAGCTGCTAAAGCTAGGCCATAGATGGATCAAGAAAATACTTTTTAGAGATTTATAAAAAATAATTTTTGGAGCAGGTGACTTATGGACTCACAAACTTCCAATATGGATTCAAAATCCGGAATCCGAAATAAAGTGGCTCTGGTACTCGGAGCTATTAAAGGTATTGGAAAAGGAATCGGGCTTGCCCTTGCAAATGAGGGTGTAAAGGTTGCGCTTACCTATTTTGACTGGGAAGAAAGCCTTGATAAGATGAAGAATGATTTTGCTCAAACCGGCACAGAACATTTTGTTATTAGAGCAAATCTTCTTAAAACCTCTAAAATTCATGGACTTATTCAAAATGTTATAAAACATTTCGGACGTCTTGATATTCTCATCAATAATATAGAGCGCGGAGGATGGCCTGTGGTCCACGGGCCTTATGTTAAGGAGCAGTGGGACCTTGAAATGGAAACCACCCTTCGCGCAAAAAGATGGGTTTTTGATGCCGCCCTGCCTTTGCTTAAAAAATCCGGAAACGGCGTTGTCATAAATTTTTCCTCTATTGCAGGAATTACAGGCAGGTCCGGTCCTGCCAGTTATATTTTCAATGAAGGATATTCTGCTGCAAACCGGGGAATATCTTCATTAACTGAAACATGGGCCAGGATGGGCGCACCAGAAGTTAGGGTTAATGAGATTATGCTCGGGATGGTTGATACCAGACACGGGGGAAAAACCCGGGGCTGGGGGCTCCTCACCAAAGAACAGAAACAGGCCGTCATTGACCATACTTTGCTTCAACGAATCGGAACCATTAAAGATGTTGTTAAAGCCACACTTTTTCTTATTAAGGATGCGCCATTTGCGACTGGCACTGTGCTAAGAATTGACGGAGGCTATGTTTTGGGCGGAGAAAAGGTGATGCCGATGCCAAAAGGGGTAGAGGATATATAATGGTGAATAAATATTTAAACTCTCAGACATTCCATGCAACTCTGAGATTAATTGAGAGGTCCGGGAGTTCCTCTTCAAAGGCCTTTTTGCTGGACCGTCAGCGTTTTACTAATTTTTAGAGGTTCGTCTGGGGAATCGCCCATTAGCCCGCATAACCCTTAACAAATAATTACAATCCTCTGTACTCGCCCATATCTTCTGCGTCAACCTCATACAGGCAGAGACGATCATCGTCGTCATGGGACTCTTTCTACTGGGGCTGGCTCAAATTTAATCTCAGTGAGATAGCTGCCGTACGCCAGGTCTTTAATATTATTGTTAAGGGTTATGCGGGCTAATGGGCGATTCCCCAGACGAACAGGGCAGAGATTGAAAAACTCCCCGACCCCTCGATTAATTATTTCCTTGGTCTTATGTTTTTAGTTGTAATGCCCCAGACGAAAAATTTTACCCACTCAAAGCCGAACTTCATAAGCTGAATATCATCTTTTTTAATTTTTTTAACAAGGGCCGATTTAACCTTGTAGCGTTTTAAAAAGCTGCTGTTAAACATAAAATCCCGAAACCGGTCGATATTATAAGTGGCCATAAAAGCCATCTTCGCCTTTTGTCCGTCCGGCCCTTGACTGCCCCATGGATCAGCCTGAAACAGACGTTTGACTTCGGCCCAACTGCCGGTCATTTTATTATACAAAACAGCATTCTGGTCGTCCTTCCATGTATGAGTGGTCCATTCCCTTTTCTCATGCTGTCCTAAACAAAAATCCGGTGGCCTGAAAAAATAAACAGCTTTCACCTTTTTGGTTTCAGCATCATAAATTGCTCCCTGTTCCAGCGGAAACATGCGGCAGGCGTCAGGACGATCAGGATATACCCCGCAGCCCAATTCCGTTAGGAAAGGACAGGTTTTTTCCTTACCTTCCGACATGTGTAAAAGGACTTCCGGGAAAAAACTGGCTTCGCGCAGCACAACATCGACATATTTGTCTAAAAACTCATCGGAAGAAATATTAAGCTTATTTTTCAATCTGACAACATCGTAGGGATACAAAAAAAGGTTAAGGTTTCGACAGCACAGATTAAAGCAGTCGAGGTTTGAAAGGCATTGAAATCGAAACGTATCACCATCGTCAAGTCTCTTACCGGGCAGTTTGTCAAGTTTATCGATATCTACATATTTCATAATTATATTATTGCATTGAAGTTGATTTCTATTTACGAGCGGGCTTTTTTCTTTAATTTTCAGGTTTGCCACTGTAATATTATACAGCTAAAATAGCAGTTAAAACAATGAAGGTCAATTATGATTAACTGAGGGTGGGGAAGTTTCTTCCCGAAGGTCATTTTGTCGAACCGTTAGGATTTTTTTAATAATCGATGGACTGCCTGAGGAGTAGCCCCATAGCCCATGCGATCCTCAACAGATAAGACCAATACCGCGGCCAACAGCCTAATTGGGGTGAGGAGATTATATATACAAAACACCTAAAGTGACTGTAGTCGCTGCCTTCGATTCAAAAAGCGATGAACTTTCTCAGAGATCGTATCGGAAATTTTTTCAGGGTGGATGGTACTATGCATATTGGCAACTAGGAAACTTGAGGTACTTAATATTATCAGTATAATAGTATTAGAACTTTAGCCGTTTGCATATTTTTGACTATATCTCTTTAAATAAATTCATTTGCAAAAGCTGGTATTTTTTTCTTGACATGCACGAACGGTCGTGCTATTTTATTGGTCATGACTAAAGGTAAAGATACAAAACAAATTATTCTGAATGAGGGACTCAAAATGGCAACGCAACTGAGTCTTGAAAACGTTAGCATCGGCAACCTGGCCAAAGCCACCCGTATGTCCAAAAGTGGGCTGTTCGCCCATTTTCAGTCCAAAGAAAACCTGCAGATCGAAATTTTGAAACATGCCGGAGAACTTTTTACCGAAGGAGTTATTGCCCCGGCCCTGATGGAAAAAGCCGGCATTCTTCGTATCAAGGCCCTTGTGAACAACTGGAATGCATGGAGTTCTAAATTGAACGGAGGCTGCATCTTTGTCTCATCCAGCACCGAATTTACCGATCGCCCCGGCAAGGTGCGAGATTATATCCAGAAGCAGCAGGAGGATTGGATCGACAGCCTAAGGCAGATCGCGCGGTCGGCCATAAGTGCTGGAGATTTCAGAGAGGATATAGACTGTGACCAGTTTGCCTTTGATCTATACTCCCTGCTGCTCGGATTTCATCTTTACTATAAAATGCTCAACAATACAGAAACCAAAAAGCGTCAGGCAGCCGCTCTCGAAATGCTTCTGGACAATTACAGATAAGTCATATTTACTCACCGGGCATTTTTTCAAAAATTACCTTTAACAGAGAAGGAGATATCATGACCATTCGAGTACGAAAATTTAAAAAAATCAGCACGAACGTTCGTATAATAAATTTCAGGCGGCTTTCCATCCGTATTATACTGAAACTATATTGGAACATTTCTCCTGCCATGGCCAAGCGTTTTGTGAAGAACCATTTTTTCAAGCCGGCAGACTACCAAACAACAGAAAAAGAAAAACAGATTCTGGGAAATGGTTCGAAATTTCAAATCGCCATACATGGTAAAACGATTCAGGGATGGAAATGGGGTGAGGGGCCCGGTATTCTCTTTGTGCATGGTTGGAATGGACGCGGTATCCAGTTCTACAAATTTTTCAAATCGCTGCGCCAGGCAGGTTTCGCTATCATAACATTTGATGCACCTGGACACGGTGAATCCACTGGAAGAACTTCCAGCTACTTTGAATGGACAGATACGGTCAGGGCAATTCTGAACTCGTCCAACGGATTTAACATCAGAGGGATTATCGCTCACTCTCTGGGCGGGTCGGCTGTGATCAATGCGCTGTCCAAGGAGAAGATATCTGTGCCGACCGTGCTTATCGCACCGGCAATCAAGCTAAAACAAATTCTATTCAACACTTTCAATCTGTATGGTATTCCCGCAATTATTTATAGAAAAGTGATCGAAGAGTTCGAGCACCGATTCGGATATACTTTAAAAGACGATAACCCATCCAATTTGATTCCTGAAATCGACACAGACGTACTGATTGTCCACGACCAGCAGGACGAGACCGTACCTTTTATGGATTCTGAAGAATTTGCCAAAATATTACCAAGGGTCATGCTTCATGAGACAGACGGTTTAGGTCACAGAAAAATTTTAACAGATTATAAAATTGTGGAATTGATAACTGAATATGTCATCAGCCGGAGTATAACAGCCCAGGTGCAGGATTCTGATCTGGACCATACTACAACGGCAGATTGTCAGCCAGAGAAAGTCTCCGCCGTTAAGCAATTATAAAACCATCAAATCAGGGGAGGTAATGATGTACAGCAACCAGGATATTATCAAACAATACCGTCAGGCCGACTTTAGACATCGTTTGTCACTCTTTCTCGAATGCCCGGCGCTTCGTAATGAGTTTGTTCGTATCGAGCAGAATGAGGTTGGGAAGAATATGTCTCCAGAATCAGCTGTAGGAAGCAAAATCAGTCGGGCCATGAAATTCTTCTGGACTCTAGGTCTTTTGAGATCTTAGTGAATTTCTTTAAGTACAGCAACCGGGGCCAAAAGGCCAAAGCTTTTGTCTATTAAAATGATAGACATGCAACAAAGGCAGTTTCAGTTGGACCGGACACCAATAGACAGGTTTCGGGCTATATTCATGACATTTAAACGGTTAAAAGGCTTTTTGGCCGAATGATGGATGAAGCCGAAAAATCAGTGGAGCAATGAACGGGTTAGTCATCCCTTTTTTATTCTTCAAGCTGAATAAAGTTGGAAAGACTAAAGAATTTGATGGTCTCTTTGGTCAGGCTTCTATACTCTTTAGGGGTAATTCCCAGCATGGGCAGGAAAAACGCTTCGCCGGAAACATAATTGTGAATGGCATTCATAATGGTTAAGACCATCATTTTTGCAGAGGGGGATGCATTTTTCCGGTCTTGGGAAAGTTCCATTGAATAGGCGATATCAGATATATATTCCGGAATGTGCTTGTCAAAACTGCTGTCATGGCGGTTTTTAGTAAAGTACCTGAAAATGGTAAGATTTGATAATTCAGAGTGTTCGAACAGGTAGTCAACCAGTTCATCTATGGCTATTTCAATTCGTTCTGCAAAAGGGCGCCCTTTGATAATGCTTTCAACTTCTATGAGTTTGGACCTGATTCCATCGTTCATGTCAATGATTACTGCCTCGTACAGGTCCCCTTTTTCACCCCAGTGGTAATAGAGGGTAGATATATCTATACCCACATCAGATGCTATCATCCGTGTGGTTGTTCCGTGAAATCCATATTGCCCGAAAAGTTTTCTGGCCGATTTAAGAATTTTTGCTTTCATGGATTCGGGATTCAGTCTTGCCTTTTCAAGGGGTGTTGCCATTAAGTATAACCTCCAGCATATTTTATAGTTTTAATGATATCATCTTCTTTACATCTTCAGCTTGAGCAACGATCCTTTTCATAACCTCAGCTACAGTGGGCGTATCATTTATGATCCCGGTAACCTGGCCCATAAGAAAGACGCCTTTTTCAAGATTGCCCTGTTCCATGCTCAGACGAAATGCCATAAAAGCATTGGCTATGAGGGCAAGCTGCTTTGATTTCATCGACAATCCCAACAATCTTTGGAACTTTAAATGGTGACATGTTCTTCCGGCAGAAGGATATGATTTTCTGTTCCAATTTTTTGCCATCTTTTTTTATTAAGTTTTTTTCAAACAGAACATCCATGATCACCAGAGCCTTAGCATCGAAGGGTCAAAGTCTATCCCTTTATCGTAAGAATTGGTCCATGGTCTGGCCCCAATGTTTTTAGCCTTACACATCTTTCCTTTTTATATTCCCATGAATTTTGCGGCGATGCCCTTCATAATCTCGTTGGTTCCTGCAAATATGGACATGACCCGAACATCCCTTTTTGCTCTGGCTATGATATTGGTTTCCAGCGTGGCAGACTCGCCGCAAAGATCCATGCTTCTTTCAGCAATCCGGTTTACCATATCGGTAGTCCAGTACTTGGCCATGGATGTTTCGATGACAATATCTTTCCCTTCCATGTGATCAGCACACAATTTCTCTATAAATGTTCTTCCAAGTTTTACTTCTGCTGTCATCTCAACGATAGTGAACGAAACCGCCTGGGATCTGACAAGAGGTTTTCCTTTAAAATAGGTATTCTTACAGTAATCAATCGCAAATTCCATGATACGCTCAGCGGCAAATACGGCACCCATGGCACACACAAGTCGCTCTTGCTGAAGTTTTGTCACCAGCTGTAAAAATCCTGATCCAGGCTCTCCCAGCCGGTTGGTTCGTGGAATGCGACAGTCAGAAAAAAAGAGCTCTGCGGTATCCTGGCTGTCCCATCCCATTTTATCCAGCTGTTTGCCCCTTTTAAATCCCGGGGTTTTGTCTTCTATCAGATACAGGGATACGGCCTGATGCCTGTTCTCGACAACAGGGTCAGCAGCAGCAAGAACCAAAAGATCGCAGTTGATCCCATTTGATATAAAGGTTTTAGACCCATTGATAACCACCTGATCCCCTTTTTCAACAGCAGTCGTCTTCATGCCGGCAAGATCGCTGCCTGCGTCCGGCTCTGACATGGCAATGGCAGTGATGATATCCCCGGAAACACATCCTGGAAGATATTTTTCTTTTTGTTCTTTTGAACCAAAAGAATCAATATAGGGGACGACAATATCGCTGTGAAGGCCTCCAGCAAGGCCGCTGTGCGCAGTGCGCGAAAGCTCTTCGGCCACAATAAACGAATAGAGAAAATCTCCTCCTATCCCGCCGTATTCCGGTGAGATTGACGTACAGAGAAATCCTGCCTTACCAAACTTTTGCCAGATACTTTTTGGAACAATATGGTCCTTTTCCCACTGTTCAACATTAGGGGTTACCTCTGATGCAAGATAAGCGGCCAGACGTTCCCGGAACCGATCGTGTTCTTTGGTATATTTCAGGATATCCATTTTACGTATTCCTCTCCAATCCTATTTAATTGAGGGGTCGAAAAGTTTTCTCCATAGGACATTTTGGTAAACCGTTAGCGCTCTTTTGATAGTCAGCGGTCAGTATGAGACAAAGCCCTATCGCCCCATCGATCCTTAACAAATGAGTACAACACTTTGTACACGCCCCCTGTCCTTTTACGTTAAACCCATACAGGCAGAGACGATTCATTGCCGCCATGGGAATCTGTCAGCTGGGGCTGGCTTGAACCAAATCTCAGTGAGATAGCTGCCGTATGTCAGTCCCCTGTTAAGGTTGTTAAGGATCGCTTGGGCGATAAGGCTTTCCCTCATACGGACATAATTAAGATTGAAAAATACTTAGGCTCCTCATTTGATTTTTCCTATCACAGCTTCTCCGATAATATCCTTTAGCGCCGCCTGGTTGCCAAAACAAAGTTCAGCAACCTTTGCATCCCGGAAAAAACGTTCAACTTCAGATTCTTTCATATATCCGTATCCACCGAAAAGCTGTATGGCCTCATCTGCCACCTCCACAGCTGTCCTTGCAGCGGTCATTTTTGCCATTGAGATTAACGAGGCCCTTGCTTTGCCTTTGTCAAACAAATAGGCTGTTTTGTAAGTGATCAACCTTGCAAGTTCCACCTTTGTAGCCATTTGTGCAACTTTGTGTTTTGTAATCTGAAACTGCGCAAGTTTTCTATTAAACTGCTCTCTTTGTTTGACATACCCAACAGCACGGTCGAGGGCGCCTTGTGCTATACCAAGGGCCTGGGCAGCAGTCAGGATTTTTATTTCATCATGAAATTTTACAAGCTGATACAACCCCCTTCCGTCCTTTCCCACAAGGTTTGCAGCTGGCACTGTAACGTTTTCAAACGTTAGCCTGGCACTTCTCATCATGTTTGCGCCGAGTTTTTTACCCGAATCTGTAATGGTAATGCCTTTTTTGTCCCCCTCAACAAGAACCATGCTCAGGCTTTTTTCAGGCGCATCCTCCTTAAGACCTGTTTTGCAAAGTACCAGATAAACCCCTTTGGTTCCCCGATTTGCAACATGGGTTTTTTCCCCGTTTATGACAATATTATCTCCAGTAAAAACAGCACGGGTATTGATGGAAGACAAATCGATTCCGTGATCAGTTTCTGAAAACGCAATGCCTGAAAGCATATTTCCTTGGCAGATTCCTGGAAGAATTTTTCCCTTTAAAACAGGATCGGCAAAACGTGAAACCGCTTCAGAGCCCAGTCCGGAAAGGGTCAATGCCATTCCCATGGTGGAATCAACACGGCAGAAAGCTTCTGCAATAAGGCCTGCTTCGAAAATGCCAAGACCGCCACCTGAATACTGTTCAGGAAACTGTATCCCGATAAAACCCAGGTCAGCAGATTTTTTCCATATTTTTTCCGGATATTCGCGTTTTACTTCAAGCTCATAGATTAAATTTTTATCAAATTCTCCTTTTGCAAAATCCCTGGCTGCCTTTTTAATTTCTTTTTGAGATCTATCAAGCTCAAACATTGTTTTCTCCCAAACCGCTAGGCATCAAATCTGCCGATAATAGAAATACTGCAAATATTCTGGAAGGGAAACCCTCCTAGATTGTGTGTCAGACCGTATTTTATGTTTTCAAGCTGGCGCTCGCCGGCCCGGCCATGGAGCTGCAGATACATCTCGTAGAGCATCCTGATTCCTGATGCGCCAATGGGGTGCCCGAAACATTTCAATCCTCCGTCAACCTGGCAGGGAACACCACCGTCAAGATCATAAAAGCCATCCATGACATCTTTTATGGCCTTTCCTCTTTCAGAAATATGTAAGTCCTCCATGGTGACCAGTTCAGTGATTGAAAAACAGTCATGAACTTCCATCATGCTGATCTCTTTTCTTGGATCTATTATACCGGCCTCTTCATAGGCCTTGGTGCTGCATTTGGTAGTGGTCATGAAGTGGTCTCCATCCCAGTCGTTGTAACCCACCTCTTGACCGCTTGAAAGGGCAATTTGCAGAGCCTTTACAGTGATAAAGTCCTTTTTCCCCAGCTTTTTTGCAATTTCAGGAGTTGTAACAATGGCGCATGCGGATCCATCACTGACACCGCAGCAGTCAAAAAGGCCGAGAGGATGGGCAATAATCGGTGCGGACATTACCTGTTCTTCGGTTATTTTCTTCCTGAGATGGGCCTTGGGGTTGAGAAGGCCGTTATCATGGCTTTTGGCTGAAATATGGGCCATGGCCCTCTTCAGGTCCTGGTCAGATACATTATATTTTGCTGTATAGGCACTGGCAAGTTGTGCAAAGGAACCTGGAGCTGAAAGATTCGGCCACCACTGCCAGGTAAGTGTTCCAGCACCTGAGCCCGGGTTGGGAAGGCCTCCGTAACCTGCATCTTTCAGTTTCTCAACACCTAAAGCAAGACAGATATCATAAGCACCTGAAGCAACGGCATAACAGGCTCCGCGAAAGGCTTCTGTTCCTGTGGCGCAATAATTTTCAACCCGGGTTACCGGAATCATGGGCAGCCTCAGAGCAGTAGCAAGGGGCATTGCTGTCTTTCCCACGTTGACTTCCTCCAGGCATGTACCAAGCCAGGCAGCCTCTATATCATTTTTTTCCAGACCGGCGTCGGCAATGCATTCCTCAAACGCTTCAACCATGAGTTCCTCTGCCCCTACATCCCAGCGTTCACCGAATCTGGTACATCCCATACCAATAATTGCGATTTTATCTTTAATTCCTGTTGCCATGGATAACCTCCTATATATTCAGAGGCAGTTTTATAACGTCCCCTTTCGAAGTCTTCGCTTATCTGTCCGATATCTGCGTTAGGCTTAAATTTTAAGCCTCGAAATGCGACGTGTATTCCTGTGGTTAATCCGCCTCAGGCGGATCGCCTTTCTTGATCTCGAATAAAAAAGAACATTTTAAAACTGTCTTTTCAGTTTGAACAATTTTTCAATGAGCTGGGACTTCATGATATCACCGTCAAGGGAAAGCTTTCCCGATGAAAATGCTTGCATGGACGTCATGGCTCCTGTAAAGAGTTGCACAAAATTATCATCACTGATTGTTAGGGTGCAGTTCGGTTTTTTTGCTTTCCCAGGTTTGATGCTGCACTGGCTGTCCTTTACCGCAACTATCCAGTCACCTCCCCTTGGGCCTTTGATACTAAATTGAAAGGTCACATCCACACCTGCTGCTCTATCTGCTTTAAATGCGCTAGGCATCTTTTTGAAAATCGTTTCCGGATCGGGTGCTTCATCTGTGCCGGCATCTTGATCGGGTGCCTGCTCTGTGTCAGGCGAAGGATCTATAAGGGCAAATACGGCTTCGGTAGCGGCGGTCATCTCCTTGGCATTTTTCATGTTGTTGATTTTGTCAAAATTTTCATGGATCATTTCCGGTGTCGGGGGATTTTCCGGATCTCCAATCTGTACGCCAGAGCCGGTGAGCATGGCGACACGATTAAAAAACCCGAGTCCTGCATTAAAGATCTGTCCGGTTTCTTTACAGTCATCGCTGCACAAGTAGAGTACCATGGGTGACACAAATTCAGGCTTGCTCTTTTCAAAAATCTCAGGCGGCATGACCTCGCGGGTCAGCCTTGATGCAGCAATGGGAGCGATGGTATTCACCTTGATGTCATGTTTAGCACCTTCAATCTTGAGAGTGTTCATCAACCCCACAATCCCAAGCTTGGCAGTTGAATAGTTGGTCTGGCCGAAATTACCATATAGACCGGCAGCCGATGTGGTCATTACGATTCTGCCGAATCCTTGTTTCTTCATCACTTTGAAAGCCGGCCGGGTCACGTAATAGGCACCGTTAAGATGCACATCAACAACAGGATTCCAAATCTTGGCATCCTGCTTGATAAAGCTTTTATCTCTCAGGATACCGGCGTTATTTATCAGGATATCAACCCGGCCGAAGGTATTAATTGCCGTTTTAACTATATTTTCGCCCCCTTTGGCAGTGGCCACATTATCATAGCTTGCAACGGCTTCTCCCCCGGCTTTTTTTATCTCACCGACAACCGCCTGTGCCGGTGAGGATGATCCTTTGCCTGAACCATCGGGAGCCCCACCCAGATCGTTAACAACAACCTTAGCGCCGGCCTTAGCAAGTTCAAGGGCGTAAACCTTTCCCAATCCACCACCGGCTCCGGTTACGATGGCAACCCTGTTGTGAAAGGATATCCTGTCCATTTGTTCGGCAGCACCGGGAACCGGTGTTGCTTTCCAGAAATAATTTACAAATCCCCGTTCCTTGTCTTGCACCCTTATCCTGAATGTCATCTTCATGGGAAGTCCGACTCTTAAATCTTCTGCAACACAGTCTGTAAAATCCGCCATCATGCGTCCTCCGTGTTCAAACTGAATCATGCCGTACTTGTGGGGAGGATCGACCGAGACGGCCAGAAGATCTGAGGTAAATGTCTTTATTTTTGCAGGAACATCGGCAAATTCATAATCATCCTGACTTCGTATTGCACCGCAGTCGGGATTTACACAGACTTCCATTTTAGGATACTGGGCAGTTTCGCACTCCCGACATTTTCCACCCACCAGGCCCAGAAGCATCTTGCGTTTACGCCATAAAGTAGTCATGGCCGTCTGGGTGGGAGCTTCTGCCCTGATTCCCATTTCTGTTTTGATCAAGTCCCTGAATTTGAGGAAGCGCAAATAATTGTCCGTGGTCAGTCTGTTTTCAAGGGCTCCTTTAAATCCCTGGCGCGGAGCAAGTTTTTTTATGTTTTCCGTGACCTTAAAATAAAGAGCGTTACATCCCTGGCCAAAGCCGGCCATGATAATACCGTCACCGGGTCTGGCCTCTTCAAGGGCAGATACGAACATGAGAAGACAATGGGCGGCACCTGTTTCTCCGCAGACTTCATGCAGGTTGTCTACCACTTTTTCAGGTGTGGCCCCGATCTTTTTGGCTATGGCTCCATGATCACGTTTGAAAAAACAAGGATAGACCAGCTTGTCAACATCATCCATTGTAATGTCCAGTTTTTCCAAAAGACCGGTTACGGCCTTTGGGATAATCTTGGCATATCCTTCATCCCTCTGCCAGCGCTCTTCCCAGACATAATCATATTCATTATCACTTCCCCGGTAATGGTCAACAAAATCATATGAAAGGCAATAGGATCCTTTATATTCAGCAATAACATCCGTGTCTCCCACCAGAACAGAAGCCGCGCCGTCACCAAACCACATCTCATAGAAATAGGCCCCTTTTGTCTCCCTTTTATCTGCTGCCGTAACAAGGATATTGTTTTTGTCTTTGCTTTTTACAGATTCAAGTGCTGCGATAAGAGCGGTGCTGCCTATTTTTTGCGAAGCAGTAAAGTCTGAAGTGATAATGTCTTCCCTCAAATTAAGGGCTGTTGAAACAATGCCTGAATTCTGTCTGTCTGCAAAGGGCATGGTAGTGGATGCCATATACATGCCGTCAATGATGTTTTTATCCTTGCCCAGAATGCAGTCCTGGGAAGCCGCGACAGCCATTGTAATTGAATCTTCATCCCAGTTGCACATGGATCTTTCTCCCTGTGCCACAGCTATCAAGGCGGGGGCGAACCAGCCCACGCTCTGATAGATGGACGACCGGCTCAGCCGCAACCGCGGAATATATGCACCATAAGAAGTAATGCCAATCATTTTAATATTCTCCTTAATAATTACAATTTAAACAGTTTTTCAATAAGCTGGGATTTCATGATATCACCTTCAATGATCAGTTTGCCAGATGAATAGGCCTGCATGGGGGTTAGTTTTCCGTTCATCATGGCAAGAAAATTTTCTGAATCCATTTTCAGGGTACATGTGGGTTTGTCATGCATGGCCGGTTTGATGGTGCACAAGCTTTCTTTTACGGCACAGAACCAGTCTCCGCCACCTTCACCGGTGATGATGTACTGGAATACCACATCCAGGCCTGTTGCCGCATCAGCTTTAAACGTATCCGGCATGGCTTCAAAAACAGCTGTGGGAGATCCAAACCTTAAACCCGTATCGTCATCATCACTTTCGGCCGTATCTTGCGGTGGTGATTCCAGAGCCTTAAGAAGATCCATCACCTGGTCGTTGAGTTGAAAATACTCTTTGGCATTTTTAAGGGCGGATATCTGTTTTATTCTAGCTGAAACTGCATCCGCACCGGGGATGTCAGCTTTTCCTCCCACAACGGAGCCAGGGCCTGTAAAAAGAGCGGCCCGATTAAAAAATCCCATGCCGGCATTATAAATATTGCCCGTTACAGGGCATCGGTCAGAACAAAGATAGAGTGTCATCGGCAGGACAAATTCAGGCTTGCTCTTTTCAAATATTTCAGGCGGCATGACATCTCGGGTCAGGCGTGAAGCAGCAAGAGGGGCTATTGTATTCACCTTGATGTTGTATTTTTCTCCCTCAAGTTTCAGGGTGTTCATCAACCCCACTACGGCAAGCTTGGCTGCAGAATAGTTTGTCTGGCCGAAATTCCCATAAAGACCGGCTGCAGAAGAGGTCATAACGATTCTGCCGTACCCTTTTTCTTTCATTACTTTAAAAGCGGGCCGGGTGACATTATACGCGCCGTAAAGATGGACCCCAAGGACGGGCTCCCAGTACTCGGGCTCCATTTTTATAAAGCTTTTATCCCTTAGAATTCCTGCATTATTGATCAGAATGTCGACAGTGCCGAATGCATCCAGGGCGGTTTTTACAATATTTTCACCTCCTTCAGGAGTTGCCACGTTGTTATAATTGGCAACCGCTTCTCCGCCTGCTTTCTTTATCTGTTCCACAACATCCTGTGCAGGAGAGGAAGATCCCTTGCCTGAACCATCCGGGGCACCCCCCCAATCATTTACCACAACCTTTGCGCCTCGTTTTGCAAGCTCAAGGGCATAGGTCCTGCCAAGACCTGCACCAGCCCCTGTTACGATAGCCACTCGGTTATCAAAACGTATTTCATCCTTTGGAATATCACCATATTCAAAAATACCGTTGTCTATGATGACTTCATCGGTTTTGGCGTCGACTACTTTCCACAAAGCTTTACCTTTTTTCATTTTCCAGATAAGTGTCTTAATGGGTACGCCCGGGTATAGTGTATTGGAAAACCGGCATGCCATGCGTCTTGCTTTCTCAGGCTCATTGGGGATCAGGTGGCTGATGAGTGCTCTGCATGCAAACCCGTGTGTGCACAGGCCATGCATTATCGGTTTCTCAAAACCGGATGCTTTTGCAAACTGAGGATCTGCATGGAGGGGAAAAATATCACCTGAAAGCCTGTAAATCAGCGGCTGTTGAACCAGAGGCGTTTCTTTGACGATAAAATCAGGCTTTCTTTGGGGGAACTCTAATACGGTTTTTGGAGAATTTTCACCGCCAAATCCACCATCAAGCCGGCAAAAAAGAGAGCATATGCCGGTAAACAGCTTATTCCCATTTGAGTGGTATGTTTCACTCTTTCCGATAACAAGGGCGCCTTTATCCTTGCCTTTATCATAAATGTTTGTAATCCAACCGTTTGTTGTGAGAGTGCCTTCATGGGGGATGGGATTATGAAAGATAAGGTCCTGCTCTCCGTGGAGGATTCCTGCCAGGTTTACTTCTGCTTTAATGGCAAATTCTGCCAGGGTATCAAAAATTGATGCAATGGAAAAACTTGGAATTACTTTGAGGTCTTTTTCATAGCAATATTCCAGATCGGAAAAACCGGCACCAACACCAAGGGCATACAAAATGGCATCTTTATGGGAATATTTCTTGGTAAAAGGGCCGACTTTTTCTCCGATTGATTTCAGGTTCAAAGTCATATTATCCCTCCTGACAGTAAAGAGTTAATGATGATTAAAATTTGAAAAAATAAAAAATCAACCGTTTGAGGGATTCGGCACTCATTTGTTAAGGATTGCAACGGGCTATTCCCTAAAAGAACCGCAGACAACCGATAAGTCGCCAACGGTTCACCAAAAAGATCTTTGGGGAAAACCCCCCGACCCCTCAATTATATGCTTCCAGCATTTGATGGTTAATTTGTAATGGATATTATATCATAAGTCAAGAGTAATTTTGTTTATATTTCCGGTATGTTTGATCCTTACTTGACTCCATGCAATCGTTTGAATACAAGTATGGTAATAGAAAAAAGACAAACGTAGAATATACTCTTAGGGTCAGATATCTCGGGGATATCGGTTTTATGGATGAAGAGGGTTATCTGACCATTGTGGATCGAAAATCAGATATGATCATTGCCGGTGGTTTTAACATATACCATAAGGAGATTGACGAAGTGTTGATGGGATATCCCAAGATCCTTGAGGCATGCGCCATTGGAGTTGCAGATCCCTATCGGGGAGAAACCGTCAAAGCCTGCATCGTTCTCATGCCTGGAGAAAAGCTGTCTGAGGAAGAAACGATTTCCCATTGCAGGAAAAATCTTGCAGCATACAAAATTCCGCGGAGTGTTGCTTTTCTCGAGGAGTTGCCCAAATCTGCTGTGGGGAAAATACTGCGAAGGGAAATCAAGCGTATGGATGAAGAACAAAGCACAAAAAGTTAAACTTTATGAACGCCTATAATTGATGTCATATTTTATCTGGTGTGCCCATGTGCTGTCGGGCACACCTGCCTATTTGCCTTTAAAAACAGGTTTTCGTTTTTCAATTAATGCTGTTGCTGCTTCCATCAGATCTTCACATATGAGCTGTGCTGCATTTTTCTGAGCGACATATTCAAGGCCTGCAGAAATTCCATTTTCGCGTGTAAACCGCATGGTGTCCTTGGCGCCCATTACAGAAAGAGGTGAATTATCTGCGATTTCATTGGCCAGCTTGCTTGATGCCTTATATAGTCCTTCTTGTGTCTCATACATATGAGTAACCAACCCGATGTCAAACGCTTCTCCGGCTGTAAAATCCCGGCCGGTAAAAATGAGTTCCCGGGCCCAGGGATCACCCACGATATCCGGCAGCCGCTGAATCGTTCCAAGATCTGCTATAATGCCAAGTCTGGTTTCTCGTACGGAAAAAATCGCATCTTTGGAAGCCAGCCTGATATCACAGGCACAAGCAAGATCAACCCCTCCGCCGATACAATGGCTGTGAATAGCACAGATAACGGGCTTTCTGCATTGTATAATCGCTGTATTACTTAGCTGGCCTTTTAAAATTATTCTGCGCAAATCTTCCCGGGAATCCGCACCTGTGGACTGCGCCAGGCCCGCCAATGCTCCTAAGTCTATTCCGGCTGTAAAGCTTTTGCCTTCGCCCCTTATGATGGCCACCCTTATGTCCGGGTCATCATCAAGATCGGTAAACACCTCAACCATCTGCATAAAAAAATCGAAAGTCATGGCATTTCGCTTTTCCGGGTTATTCATGATTACCCAGGCGATATGTCCCTTTTTTTCAACCTTTATGGGTTTTGAGTCATTCATTTGGTTTGCTCCTTTAGATTTGTTCTGATGTTAGACCGATTGAATACATTCCAGTCACAATTCTTGTCAAGAAGATTTAATGCGATTATAAGTAATTTAAGATGCTTTCCCAGAGGGCGGAAACCAACAAGATACCAGGAGGAAGAAATTATGCATGATTGGCAAAGTTGGTCCCTATTTACAAAAGCGGTTTTTAATCTTCAGATTTGACACTGTAAATTTATACAGCTAAAATAGCCGTTAAAACCATGGGGATTAACTGCCATCAACTATACTGCCAGGATAAACGCATTTGGAAAAAATAAAATCGGTATAAAAGGAGGATTTTTATTATGGCACATAAAGTAATTAAAACAGATCAGGCACCGGGAGCTGTCGGTCCTTATTCACAGGGGATTGCTGCAGGCAACTTACTTTTTGTTAGTGGACAGCTCGGACTGAGTCCGAAAACGGGAGAATTCGCGGGTCCGGATTTAGCTTCCCAAGCACATCAGGCCATGGAGAATCTAAAGCAAATTGTGCTGGCTGCGGGCTACAACCTAAACCAGGTAGCAGCTGTGGATGTCTTCCTTGTGGATATGGGCGATTTCGTGGAGTTTAACGGAATTTATGAAAAGTATTTTTCCGACCACCGTCCGGCACGAGCTGCCATTGAAGTCAGTGGCCTTCCAAAGGGAGGATTGGTAGAGGTAAAGTGTATCGTTTGTAAAGATGTGGCTTAAAGGCTCGCGAAAAATAATTTCAAATTTCAGCCATTACCCTGCTCGACCGGATAGCGGCCAATGCCATGGCATTAATAAATAATTCAAAGGAAGGGTAGGAACATCATGTTTATCAAACCAGACTGTATCCCCTGTATTCTCAACATGTCTCTTGGATATCTTCGAAAGCTCTCCCTCGGTGAAAAGCGTATGACCGATATCTATACGGAAATTCTCAATATGCCGCCATTAAAAGGCCAGATGTGGCATATTACGAGCCCGGAGGTTATTGAGCCGATCATGGATAGAATCATGACGGAAACCGGCAGTACCGATCCCCTCTCTTTTGAAAAAGAAAAGCAAAACAAGCTGATAATGGCGTTGTATCCCAAATTAAAGCACCTTGTTGAAGCATCGGAAAATTCCCTGCAAACAGCAGCGCACCTTGCGATTCTCGGTAACACCATCGATATCATGTTGTTGAACGGAACCGCTGACATTCAAAAAGCCATCGCTGATCAGCTTGCCCACCCTTTGCCCCAAGATGCATATAAGGCCTTTGAAGAAAAGCTGGCGATAAGCAGTCATGTACTCTATTTTGGCGATAACGCCGGTGAAATCGTTTTGGACAAGTTATTTATTGAAACCCTTAAAGAAAAATATGAACCGGATATTGTCTATGTTGTCAGAAGCATTCCAACCTTGAACGATTCTACCTTGAAAGATGCGATGTCAGTGGGAATGGACACACTGGTTACGGTCATGGAAAACGGGATCGATGGCCCGCTTCCAGGCACCCAGCTGAGTCGATGCTCCAGAGAGATAAACGATCTTTATCAACAGGCGGACTTGATCATATCCAAGGGCGGAGGCAATTTTGACACCCTGGAAGAGGAACAAAAGGCCTTAAAAAAGAACATTTCCTATATGCTGTTATCCAAGTGCCACCCATATCATGAGCGGTTCGGTGTTAAAATACATCAACCCATACTGGTAAACAGTTTCGGCCGATAATAAGAATATTGAAAATCGAAAATGGCAAAATATGGTTTTGGGTGTCTTAAATGGTAACGATTTTATGGAAAAAGCTTGCGTGGGTTGCCAGAATTGGGCTTTCGATGGTGCGGGTTAAGTCCTTACAAAATAATTACGCATCATTCCCATGTCTTCGTGCTCCAAGTTATGGCAATGGTATAAGAACAGGCCTGGGTAATCACTAAAATCTACTAAGATTCTTATTCGCTCACCGGGCATCAGCAAAACCGTGTCTTTCCATCCTTCATCAACATAACCATCGTGCCTTACTCCGCTGCGCTCAATTACCCTGAACTGCTTGCCATGAAGGTGGATGGGATGCGGCATGTTCATCATATGCATCATTCCGCCACCGGTGTTATTAAATTCCCAAATCTCCTTTGAGCCTAATTGAACAATCTCATCATCTGCCACGTCTTCCATTTGAAATACTCGACCATTGATAGACCACCGCATATGATTCATCGTGATGTAAAATTGCCGGGGCCTAAGTAAATTGACGGCTTTATCTTGTTGAAAAGGCCCGATTTTGGACAAATTTTCCGGCAGCGTTTGTTTTTTTATCACATGTTTGGTAACTTTAATCTTGAATACGGAAAAGCCGGCACCATTTGGAAGGTTTTGATTTTGACCCATTCTTCCACCCATCATCATACCTCGCCCCCTCCGGGTGCCTACGGTTGCTCCGGCGTCAAATGGAAGACTGATTATTTCGGTTTCATAGCCCATCGAATTGTCACTGAAATCAGTCCAAAGTTCTATCCTTTCGCCGGGAGCCAAGAACACATATCGGCGTGATACAGGCTTTTCCAGCAATCCGCCGTCTGTGCCGATAACGGTGAGCGGACGCCTGTCTTTCCAGGCCAGCTTATAAATGCGTGAATTGGATCCGTTTAAGAGGCGTAATCGATAGGCGGTGGTTGATACAGGCAGGGTAAAATCGGGTATCCCGTTGACCAAAATATAATCGCCCAGAAAACCGGTCATTTGCTCCATCCTGTGCCCTGAGTTGTATACCAGTCGGTTGTCGAGATCAAACATCCTGTCCTGAATGACCAGAGGAACATCATATTCGCCATCGGGTAAACCTATGGATTGCTCTTCTTCATCGGAAACAAGAAAGAGACCTGCCAGGCCTTTATAGACCTGGAGTCCGGTTCGTCCATGGGGGTGGGGGTGATACCAATAAGTACCCGCTCTATTATTAACCTCGAACTCGTAAAGGTAGGATTGGCCTTGCCCAACAACATAGCGTGGATGTCCGTCCATAATGGCCGGAACGTGAAGGCCATGCCAATGAATAATCGATTTTTCCGGAATTGAGTTGGTAAAGTGAATTCGTACCTTCTCTCCCCTATGCACTTTTATAATCGGTCCAAGATAACTCCTGGGAAGTTCGATCACCCGGTTTTTACTACCCTTTTTAACAGTTGCACGGTATCGCCAAACCTCTGTTGGTTTTCCAGGAAAAAGTGATAGCTCGCCTGGTTGAGATTCAAGGGAAATGTCAAGATCCGGAACGAATTCTGTCTCTGAAATGGTGTTTGAATTTTGCCCTGCCGCAATTTGATTGAAAAAAGGCATGAGCCCGCCTGTCATCAGGCCGATTGTTCCATAACCTGCCAGTTTCAGAAACTGTCTTCTGTTATTTTCGCCTTTAATCCATGAATCGCTGTTTCGGTTTTTCATTGATATATCCTGTGAGTATTATCGAAGTAAATTTTCCTCGATGAAAAAAGGGGCAGCCATTAAATGGCCACCCCAATAAAAGTGTTGCCTGTAGGGCGTTTTACTTATCGCCAACAGCCCCCACCTCCATAAGATCCATATCCCATCATGGGACCACCGGATCTATATCCGCGTCCGCTGTTGGGATTTAATTTCCTCATTTCGACCATGTGATCGATACGCTTTTGATCAAATTGGGACTGCAGTTTGGAAATGTCTTTTTGTAGCCGAGATGCTTTGGCAGCATCAGGCTCGCTTTTGGCCAATTCGTTTTGCAGTTCACGTTCTTTTTCAATGAGATTTGTCCTGATATCCTGGGTCTCCTTAAAAAAAGCCTCTCTCTTTTGCTCAAATTTCTGATAGTCCTCTTTGCTCAATTGATTATCATAACCCGGGCCGTATCCATCTTGGTATTGCATCCCTGGACCATGATGGCCCCAACCCATGCTCCTGTGAGCAAAAGCGTTTACGCCAAGCCCAATGATTGTAACGCCAACGATGGTGATGATCACATTTTTTAAAGTAAACATGTCTAAAATCCTCCTTTTAATAGTTAATCTGGTAAATGTTTCTCGTTAATTGATCTGACAGTTTAGAACAGACAACAGCGTGCCAGTTGTAGTAAATACTACTTAATTATATTTATCATATTGTTAAAAAAAAAAAAAAAACAGTAGGTATTTTTGCCTGGAGGTACATGATACTGAAAATTTC
>CAJHXW010000209.1_pt1 | contig 20677 bp, 13 predicted proteins | sample 9198581 | NCBI WGS metagenome assembly CAJHXW01 (sample SAMEA7708328, study PRJEB35096) | sediment metagenome | biome: marine neritic benthic zone biome [ENVO:01000025]; feature: sediment [ENVO:00002007]; material: shallow marine sediment [ENVO:03000034] sea grass bed [ENVO_01000059] ...
CGTTCCAGACCGCTTTTCCTTCTGTGCCTAACTCCAAAATACATCCTGATAAACTCCTTTGGTTTTCAATAAAATATCAGGATTTGTCATCCATATTGCTCCTCAACTTACCGAAACTAAGCCAAGAATTAGAAACATTGATAGTTGACAGCACAACCGCCGATAACTAAAAAATGATTTTTAAGCAACGATGGTGTTGGGGAAGCTGCAATGAAATTGGGAAGATTACTTCTCGGTCATGCCCTTTCTAATCCGGTCAAGTCTTGCGCCTTGCTCGTATTTTTCATATTCGGCTTTTGGTTTTGATATGCCAAAATCGTAGAGCTTACTCAGAAACAGCCCGGCTATCAGGGCGGCGAAAAACAGCAGAATACAGACAATCTGTTTTGGGGAAGCTTTTATAAGAAGTGTCTCTTTTATCTTCTATAAATATCCTATTTTCAGTATTATACCCCTTTATGTGCGATTTTTCAATATTTTATATTCAGTTTGAATATTTATTGTAAGGTTTTAACTAATTTCCAGACTAAACTGATAAAGAATGATTAATTTTAAACATCTATTCAAAAAAAGTGTGATTGAAAGTTTCAGATATATTTACTAAGGTTTTTAAAATAATGGTGCTCAGCATGTTTTTCATATACCGGGAGAAAAAATCTGAATTTTTTGGAGTTCGTATTTCAAAGCAGTAGGAGCAGGTAATCAAATGAAAAAAAATAAAACTAAACAAAGAGGCGTAAGAGACGTCCTCTTAATGGGTGTTTTCTGGCGTATCCTCTTTATCGAAGGTGTTTTACTCGTCTATTCCTTGGTATACAAATGGCTAACAGAAGATGCCACTTCCCTGGATCTTTTCTGGTACAGCATCAGAATTACTTTTCTTGTTATAATAATTATCGCCTTTATGATGGTGACATTAAAAAAATTTCTTGCCAAAAAAATAATTGCACCATTGGAAGCCATAGCATCCGCCAATAAAAAGCTGCAGGAAGATATCTCCAGTGCCGAACCTATCAAGCTTTCTGAAAATACTCCCCATGAAATCGAAACCATCGTAACCTCGAGATCAAAGATGCTGCAAACTATCTTAGATGTTTCTGAAGAACGATTGAAGTATTCCAACGCGCTTGATGATGAACTGGAAAAGGGTAAAAAAATTCAGAAAGATTTTCTGCCTCGCCATCTGCCAAAAGTTAAAAACTGTGATATCTCGTCATATTTCCATTCTGCCTTGCAATTGTCCGGTGATTTTTATGATGTGTTTGAATTACCTGATAATCATATCGGCTTTGTTATTGGTGATGTCAGTGGGAAGGGGGTTGGATCATCGCTCTTCATGGCATTGACACGAAGCCTTTTGCGTATTTTTTCAGGCTCATTCAACACAGGAAGCGATTCATGCAGGCTATCAGATATCGATAAAGGTTGGGCCCCGGAAGAGGCTTTGAGAACGGTTTATTTAACCAACGAGTATATTGCAGCACAACATGGCGAAGATGGCATGTTTGTAACCCTCTTTTTTGGTGTAATTGATCCGTCAACAGGTAAGATGTTTTATGTTAATGCCGGACATGAGCCGCTTTTTATCATGGGGAAAAATGGTATAAAGCATTCTCTTACAGGGACTGGACCCGCCTTGGGGCCGATCCAGGGGGCAACATATAAAATCGGAACCATCCAGCTTGAAAAAGGTGATATTCTTTTTAGTTACACAGATGGAGTGACAGAAGCACGATCAGAAACAAGAGGTTTTTATACGCGGGCCAGGTTGGAAAATATAATTAATAAAGGCTTCGATGGTTCGGCGGAGGCTTTTTTAGAGACGCTTAAAACAGATCTGTTTGCATTTATAGGAAATGCTCCGCAGAGTGACGATATTACAATGCTTGCAGTAAAGTGGCAAGGTGTGTAAATATAAAAAAAGACAGCTGTTATCCAGTCTGCATTCATTGTTTAGCTTCGTTCATGATGCCCTCAATATTCCTATTTATCTAATATTAGCAGTATTTTTAAATCCACCTATAGATCATTGACTTGTACTTCTACTCTTTTCAAATCGAATAAAAAACGCCAGCAAACATGGAATCACAAAAAGTGTAAAAACAGTAGAGAATGCAAGTCCGCCCAGAAGAATACTCCCTAACCCGCGATACAGTTCACTTCCCGCTCCTGTGGAAAGCACCAGGGGAAGCATACCGAACAGACTGGTGGTTGTGCTCATATATATTGGACGAATCCGTGTTTTTACCGAAGCGTTGATCGCTTCCAGGCCCGCAAGCTGGTTGAATCGGATATTGTTCAGTGTCTGATGAACGATGAGGATGGCATTATTTACCACCGTCCCTACCAAAATGATAAATCCCAGCATGGCAACAATATCCAATGCCTGGGGGGCAATAAAATAGTCCACCAGTCGCAGTCCCACCAATCCGCCCGCTGCTGCCATGGGAACCGTGAACATAATAATAAAGGGGTAAAGAAAATTTTCAAATAGAGCGGACATGAGAAGATAGACAATAATGGCGGCAAGCAGAAGATTCATATAAATGGAAGACATGGCCTGAACCAGTTTATCTGCGTTACCACCGATGGTCACATTAACACCTTTCAACTTACCCGAATCCTTTAAAGGTTTTAAGACTTGGCCTTCAATAATCTCCATTGCTTGTTGTAAGGGCATGTGGGTGGGAGGGGTAACCACAAGTGTTATATTTCGCTTTCTTTCCAAGTGATTAATCTGCATCATACCTTGACCGTAGGTCAGTTTTGCAATATCTCCGATACGAATGAGCTGGCCGTTATTGTTGGCAATAGTGCTATTGGAAATATCCTCCGGAATTTGAATCTGATCAATGCTACTTCTAAGGACAAGATCGATTTTCTTTTTTTGCTCCGGTTTGTACTCACCTATTTTTCGACCATCCATCATCACATCGATGTACAATCCGATCTCTTCTTCATTAAATCCGTTGGCAATGGCCTGAGATCGGTCTGGGACAAAACTGGCTTCAGGATAACTGTTGTCCAGGGAAGGCACCGGCCGCACCTGTGTCTTTTCAATGGTCTTTCTGATGGTACCAAATAGAATGCGCGCTGATTGGATAATTTGATCGATATTCTCCCCTGCAATGTTGACATCGATAGTTCGCCCCCGTCCAATACCCGATTGAAAAATACCCAGCTGGGTACTGACACCGAAGACCCCAGGAATCGAATTCATTATTTTGGTAAATAAAGGCATCATTTTTTTGGCTTCTGTTTCATGTGCACTGATGGCACCAAAAAGCGTAATCCGATCTGCACCCACATAGAAAATGGTTTTGATTTTTGGTATGCCATCTTTGTAGTCTGTCTCAAAGTACGGACGTGTTGCCTTGAAAATGGTCTGTCCCATGACCTGCCGTTTGGAAAGGGAATAACCCGGAGGGGGCAGCATGATATTTATAATAAGATTGCGATTTCCCTGGGGCAAATACTCGGCTTTGGGCACGAGAACATAGGCAATGAGAATGGAAATTCCGGTCATTCCGATAACGGTCACCACTCGGGTGTACCCATTTTTCAGTGTCAGGTTAGATATAAACAGGATGATCTTTACAAAAAAGTTGCCCACATCTGTGAATGCTTTTAGCCGAACTTTTTTACCCTTGGCCAGTCGGTAGAATTGATTGGTCATGGTGGGTATGGCAGAGACAGAAATAAACAGGCTGATGATAATGGCAAAGGTAATGGCGATGGCTATGTCTTTAAAGAGTTGTCCGGCCTCTTCCTTCATAAAAATGATGGGCAGAAAGACCGCAACGGTGGTGGTGGTCGAAGCAAGTACCGCCCCCCATACCTCCTTGGCACCTTCATAGGAAGCCTGCCATGGATCCTTTCCCATATTTCGATGGCGATCGATATTCTCCAGTACAACAATGGCATTGTCCACCAGCATACCGACCGCAAAAGAAATGCCAGCCAGACTGACGACATTGAGGCTGCGCTGGAATACCCACATAAAAATGAAGGTTCCGATGATGGAAATGGGAATGGCAATCGCGGTAACCAGAGTGGAGCTGATACTTCTCAAAAAAATCAGGAGCACACAGATTGCCAGACTGCCGCCGATGAGAACGTTTCTTTTCACCAGGTTGATGGCGCGATGGATATACGGGGTTTGATTGTATACCATATCCAACACAAGGTTGTTGCTTTTAAGTATATCCCCGTTGAGTTGGGCCACCACTTTTTGCATGGTTTCCGTAAGTTCGATAACGTTGGCTCCCTGCTCTTTGCGAACTCCCACCACAATAACCGGTATTTTGTTATGCATCACCGCGACATTGTTGGTGGCATAGCCGATACGTGTGGTGGCAATATCCCGTAGATACACACGATGGTTCCCATCATCTCTTAGAACCACATCCAGGGGATTTTGAACATTCTGAAACTGGCTGACGGTTCTAACCCGGTAGTTTTTCTTCTCCATCCCCAGGATCCCAGCGGAAATGTTGGTGTTGGAATTGGAAATCCTGGAGATGACTTCTCCGATGGTCATTTTGTATCTGGCCAGCTTCTGAAGGGAAATAAGAACTTCGAGTTGATTCTCCGAACCACCGAAAACGAAAAGGGAACCGACACCAGGAACACGGTCGATGTATTGGCGAACCTCGTTTTCAAAAAAGGTCCGATGTGTGTTAATCTTCTCCGCATTTCCGCTCACTGTCTTGAGCATCATCCAGATAATGGGCGAACTCTGAGAGCCGGAAGCCGAGATCACCGGTTTTTCCACATTTTCGGGATAGCTCCTTACTTCGTTGAGTTTGTTGGAAACCCTCAGCAAAGCCGCATCGATATCTGTATCCACTTCGAAGGTCAGGGTCACTTCTCCTCGGCTGTCGTAGCAGGAGCTTTCCATTAATATGAGCCGCTGGATTCCTTTAAGGACTTCCTCTTGTTCCTCAATAATGTCTTTCTCGATTTCGTAAGGGGTTGCCCCTAACCATACAGTGCTTACCGTAATCTGCGGTGTCTCAACATCGGGGGTGAGCTGGACCGGCATTTTGGATAACCCAATGGTGCCGAAAAGAATGATTAAAAAAATTCCGACAACAATGGTAACCGGCTTTGCAATTGAAAATTTAATGAAATCCATTGATCGAATCTACACCTTCTGCGCCACTATTTTACTACCTTAACGGCTTGCCCGGGGCGTAAGCGCTCATTTCCATCAACCACAATCGGCATTCCAGAAACAAAATATGGATTTGTTACCCCCATGAACTCACCCTCGTAAGCAGCGATAGTCACCGGCAAGATGTGGGATTTTCCTTCTTTAATGGTATAAACGAATTCCTTTCCCTGGTTTCTCACCAGGGCATCTCGCTTGATCATTTTTAACTTCATCTTAAAGTTAACCGGAATGTATGCGGTTACAGACATATTCTGGATCAATTGATCCTCATAAGGTATGGTGATTTTCACTTGAAAGGTTTTACTGGCCAAATCGGCCACAGGAACAATGGTTTTAACGGCTCCCTCAATTGATTTCTCGAGTGCGGGGATAAAAAGCGATATCTTTAGTCCCTTTTTTATATACCGGATGAAGGTTTCACCAACCGCCACTTGAACAACAACATCGGCAATCGATGCAATGGTGCATATTGAATCCCCCGGAGAAATCCACTCGCCTTCGTTCTTCATTCTCTCCAGAATCACACCGTCAAAGGGAGTAGATATACGGCTTTTCACAAGTGAAAGCGTCTTTTTCTCATAATTTTTCTGTAGAATGGCTTTTTCTTTATCCAACTCCTTCAATGAGTCCACAAGGTCTTCATAGGCTTTTTCACTGGCGGCGCTTTCCTTGAACAGCGTTTCAAATCGCGCTACATTTTTACGGGCATTTTCAATCTTGACATCAACCTGTTCCATCTGATTTTTAATAATCTCCAGGTCCTTTTTAAGCATATCCGTATTCAAACGAACCAGCACATCACCCTTCCGGACAATGTCGCCTTCCCTGATGACATGCTCCTGAATTAGCCCGCTGACCTCCGTGGAGAGGCCGGACTGCTTATCAAAATCAATAATACCAATCATCTGATTGGTGGGGGCGAGTTCTTTCTCAAAAATTTTAGCAACCACAACCTTTGCAGCAGGTGGTTTTTGCTGGGCCATCGCAATAACTGCAGCCATAAATAAAATTCCGATTTGAACTCCGGTGGTGTAAAAAAACCTCATGACATTGCCTCAACTGGTAAATAGTCATTCGTTTAATTTTGTCTCGAAAGTACCATCCTATATGGCTTTTATATTCTTTATCTTTTTACGGAAAAATAATACCTCAAAAAACAGGAACATCCATTAGGCCTTGCTGAAAAAAATATTTCTAACATAATGATAATCCGCTGTAAACGAATTTCCCCAAAAGGCTATATAATACTGAAATTGGGGGAAGGTGAAACAAAGCCATGAAATCAAATGCCCTGATATTTTCACGGTGAATGGCAAAGCAGAAGCTGTGCCCATGGATGCGAAGGAATATGAAATGATCAGAACTCGCTTTTGTTTAATATTTTATAGGCTATGCGCCAATTGCGTGTCCAATAAAATGGTTATAAAAGCTGTTGAGGAAAAAACTCCCCGATCCCTCAGATAAAAAAGTTTTAAAAATTGTTTTTGAACTCAACTGAATGCTTTTGATCGAATTTTTGGCTTAAGCACAGGTTCACCTCCTTTTTCAGTAACGTGATACCTGCAACAAGCTAGATGAACCCAGCGATTATCGCAATTCATTGCCCGGAAAGAGCCCCATTTTTCAAATATTGTAGCAAATAAAATCCTTTAAATATTATTCCACCTGCAATGGCAATCAGGCTGCTGATGATGAACAAAAAAGACGTATCCACACTTTCATACAGCCAGCCGTTAAGGAAGAATCCAACCATTAACCCAAGTCCATATGTTGCGGCATTATTTACTGCTTGTCCAAAAGTTTTATTTTTATCCGGTGACAGTAAATCGATATAGAGGATACTTGCCATGTGAAATGTTCCGTAGGTGACTGCATGTAAAACCTGTGAAATAAGGATGATCGTTTCCGATGTGGTAAAAAAGAGAATAAACCATCTGATTGCCGCCACAATGAAAGAGAATGTGAGAATTTTTTCAGGTGAAAAGGTTTTAAATATCCTGCCTGACTTTATCATTACAAGTATCTCGGCTGTTGAGGCCAAGGCCCAGGCAATTCCTATAAATGTTTTGCTGTAGCCAAGATTTTCAAGATGTATGGAAAAAAAACCATAATAGGTGCCATGGCTAACCAGCATTAAAAAGGCGCAAAACAGAAAAATAATGGTGCGAATATTTAAAAGCGATTTTGTGCCCGGTGAAAAAAGATCTTTTTGTGAAATGTTAATATTCGGTATTTTAAAGGAAATGGATGCCTGCATCAGGGAGCCGGCAAGAATCAGTACCATGATTAAACGGACGGAAAAAAGGTCGATTATTTTTCCAAGTGAAATGACGACCAGGATAAAACTGATGGAACCCCACATCCGCAATCTTCCATAGCTTTTCTTTTCTTTACCTAGAACATCCATGGAAAAGGCTTCAAGAAAGGATATGATCGGGGCATAAAATATCCCATAAAAAGCGGTAATGACGAGCATAACCAGAAAGTTTTCGGTAAAAAGATAAAAAATCCAGATAAGTGCGCTGGCGATATTGCACAAAATATATATGGGTCTTCTGATTTTAAAACGGTCAGCCAGAACTCCCCAGGCAAGGGAGAAAAAAACTAAAGTCACAGATCTTAATGCGGAAAGAGTGCCTATTTGAAGACCTGTAAATCCGATATGATAGCAGTATAGATTAAAATAGGGCAAAAAAATGCCGAACACACCAAAATATAAAAAGTATTGTGATGCGATAATGTATTTTAATGTACTCTTGTGTTTTTGTGTCATTATTCTAAAAAACCCAAGGGTTATGGTTGAACGATTTAAGAGATATTACCCTTTCGATGTGAATACATATACTCAATCGTGCTAAAAAGTGAAAGAAAATTATTCTAAAGTATTTCCTTGGAATCCTGGAATCCTTATAAGTCTGCCACTTCTTCTGGAAATGATCAAATATTTATCTTTATTGTGTTGGTGGTATGATTATAAGGTACGAAACAAATATTTAGGATAAGAATTATTGAAGAGGAGAGTAAGTTACTTTTTGAACGTCGAACATATCACATGATAAGCTTTCAAGGCATATGTTCGACGTTCAACTCGTAAGTTCGGCTATGTATAATACCGGGGGATTTTTAAAAAGCCTGGATCTATAGGAAAACGGTGTTTCGATAATTTATTCAACGTTTACTTTGATTTGTTTTGGTTTCTCTTCCTCAGGCTTAGGAACTTGAATTTCAAGAATGCCGTCTTTAAACTTCGCCTTGATTTTATCAGGTTGAACACGGTGTTGCAGATTAAACGTCCTGGAAAACGTGCCGCAACATCTTTCTTTTCTAAAGTAGCTTTCTTCCTTAATCTCTTTGTCTTCTGCCCGTTCTCCGCTCAGTGTTAGTATATTATCTTTTACTTCAACGGACACATCTTCCTTTTTTATCCCCGGAAGCTCTGCCTTTAAAATGATCGCCTCATCGGTTTCATAAATATCTACCGTAGGTTTCCAGTCACACATACTTATTTCGTCGTCTATATCACCGGTGCTGGAAAAGGATTCATCAAACATCCTGTTGATGCGGTCCTGCAAAGCCGCCACATTTCTAAAAGGATCCCATTTTACGATGGCCATGATCGTACCTCCTTTTTATTTGGTATAATAAAATTTAATCACAGCCGATGGCTTGTCAATATACTCCCTTTACAAATTCGTATTTCAGTGTTATTTTTTCTAAAATAAGTTAATAAATAGAAAAAGTACCTAATTTGCAGGAGCTGAAAATGGACTATATAAAAATACGATTCGGTAACGGTTTTAGCCAATTAGCTTCTAAATTGGATAAAACTTTTGATGAGATGTTCAGGCCGCGACCGGTGAGTCCGATGTTTACCTCATCCGAACGTACCTGGAGCCCTCAGATGGATATTTATGAGACTCCCACTGAAATAATTATTCAGGCAGAAATTGCCGGGGTTGACAAAGAAAATTTGGAAATAGAAATTAACAGCAAAGCAGTTAGAATTTATGGAAAGCGTAGCGAAATGCCGCTTATAGAAAATGCGACTTACAGACTGGCTGAAATTCAGTACGGAAAGTTTGAACGCATCCTTTTTTTCCCTAAACCGGTAGATACGGAAGTTGTAAAATCATCGTACTCAAATGGCTTTCTTAAGATCAGGCTTTCCAAACTGCCTGTTGATGTAAAGCACAACATACCCATATCAGACGGATAGCTTGATTTCGGAGGTAATATGGCACAGCAGAATCCACCAGTCGATTTTAGCACCGAAGATATTCCCCCCATTATTCCCATCCTTCCGCTTTTTGATGCGGCTTTATTCCCTAAAATGGTATTGCCCCTTGTGGTGATGCAAAACGAATCGATTCAACTCATCGATGAAGCGATGGCCAAAAATCGAATTATCGGCCTTCTTTTTTCTAAAAAAAAGTCCAACGAACCGATTAAACCCGAGGAAGATTTAGCAAAAGTCGGCACAAGCGCATTGATCCTTAAAATGGCCAAAAGTGAAGAAAACAAAACACACATGCTAGTCCAGGGATTAAGCAGGTTCAAAGTCATATCTTTTGAAAAGGAAAAACCTTACTCTGTGGCCCGGGTTGAAAATCTCGAGGACAAAGAAATAAAAGACAAAGAGGTTCAGGCACTTATGTCTAACCTTGGCGGCCTGTTCAATAAAATCGTTAAGCTTTCACCCGGTTTGCCGCCAGAGATCGGAGAAATGTCCAGGTCGATACAGGAACCGGGCATATTGGCCGATATGGTTGCATCAACCATTAATTCATCACCGGAGGAAAAGCAGAAAGTACTTGAAATTATTGATGCGAAAAAAAGGTTAAAAGAAGTCACCCGGCTGGCCAACCAACAGCTCGACATCCTTGAACTGGGAAGCAAGATACAATCCCAGGTTAAGGGTGATATGGATAAAACACAAAGAGAATATTATCTTCGGCAACAACTGAAAGCTATCAAAGAAGAACTTGGCGAAAAGGATGAAGCAACGGTGGAAACCGAAGATTACAAGGCAAAAATTGAAGAAAAAGATCTTCCCGAAGAAGCAAAAAAAGAAGCCGAACGTGAATTAAGCCGCCTTTCCCGCATGCACCCGTCCTCCGCCGAATATACGGTTGCTTCAACCTATCTTGACTGGATCACATCACTTCCATGGCACGATAGTACAAAGGATAATTTGGATATAAAAAAGGCAAGAAAAATTCTTGATGAAGATCATTTTGGCCTTGAAAAACCAAAAAAGCGCATCATAGAATATCTTGCGGTAAGAAAGTTAAAGCCCGATTCAAAAGGGCCTATTTTATGCTTTGTAGGCCCTCCTGGCACAGGGAAAACATCCTTGGGTCGTTCCATCGCCCGTGCTCTAGGCCGTAATTTTTTTCGCATTTCGTTGGGAGGTGTACGGGACGAGGCTGAAATCAGAGGCCACAGGCGCACCTATGTCGGAGCACTTCCGGGTCGCATTATTCAGGGAATTAGAAGATCCGGATCTAATAATCCGGTCTTTATGCTGGATGAAATAGATAAGGTGGGTAGCGATTTTCGCGGCGATCCTTCGTCAGCGCTGCTTGAAGTGCTGGATCCCGAACAAAATTTTTCTTTTTCCGACCATTATCTGGATGTGCCCTTTGATTTATCTAAAGTCATGTTCATTACTACTGCAAATATTCTTGATACCATTCCCCCTGCTTTAAGAGACAGAATGGAAGTGATTCAGCTTTTAGGATATACCGAAGATGAAAAATTAAAAATTGCAAACCGCTATCTCATACCTCGTCAAAGGCTTGCCCATGGCTTAAAGGCAGGGCAGATATCTTTTACCAAGGGTGCAGTCAAACGAGTCATTTCAGGATATACGCGTGAAGCCGGTTTAAGAAACCTGGAACGGGAGATAGCTGCTATCTGCCGCGGCGTTGCCAGCAGTATCGCAGAAGGCAAGACAAAGTCCCTAACGATCAAGGTGGTTAATATTGCCAAATACCTTGGCCCTGTGAGAATAATGCCGGAAACAAAAGCCAGGATTTCGACTCCTGGTGTAGCCCTGGGGATGGCCTGGACCCAGGCCGGCGGGGAACTTTTATTTATTGAAGCAACAGCCATGAAGGGGAAAAAGGGGCTTACTTTAACCGGCCAGCTTGGCGATGTGATGAAGGAATCTGTAAATGCGGCCCTTAGCTTTATACGGTCGAATACGGCTTCTTTAGGCATTGATGATGATTTTTTTGAAAATATGGATATTCATATTCATGTACCTGCAGGAGCTATTCCCAAAGACGGTCCTTCCGCAGGTGTGACCATGCTGACTGCTTTAGCTTCACTTTTAACTAAAAGGACCATAAGAAAAGATCTTGCCATGACCGGTGAAATAACATTAAGAGGGCAAGTGCTTCCCATAGGAGGTGTAAAGGAAAAAGTTCTTGCCGCCCATCGCGGGGGGATAAAAACGATTATTCTGCCTCAATGGAACCAAAAGGACTTAGAAGACATACCTAAAAAGGTTCAAAAGGAGATTGAGTTCCACTTCGTAGAAAAGATGATGGATGTATTAAAGATTGCATTGGATATTAAGAAGAACAATACAACCAAATAAGATGGATTCGGAAAAAAACCCTACTGGATACTGGATAAAAAATCGCACAATGAGTATCGAAAATTCAGTATCGAGTATCGGGCATCAAAGGCATTTAAATTGAAAAAAAAGAAAAAAGTAATTTTATATAAATATCTTGTGCTGGGTATTTTCCTGGCATTTTTTTTAAGCGGCTGCACGACTCTAAAACCTTCGTCAGGGGTCCGGGGGAAAGCTTCAACCGGCCATACATCCCGGCTTAAGCCGTATAAGGCTCTGGGGAAATGGTACCAACCTATTGAATCTTCACGCGGCTTTCGGCAGCGCGGATTGGCCTCGTGGTATGGCAAGAAGTTTCACGGCAGAAAGACTTCAAATGGTGAAACTTATGACATGTACGAAATTTCCGCAGCTCATAAAATCCTGCCTTTCAACACCTATGTCAGGGTGCATAACCTTTCCAATGGTAAAAAACTCGATGTGCGGATAAATGACAGGGGTCCTTTTGTCAGGGGCAGAATTATTGATCTTTCCTACAAGGCCGCACAGGAACTGGGAATAGTTGGTCCAGGAACGGCTAAAGTTGAGGTGGTTGCTTTGGGAACGGTAGTAAAACAGGAGACAGAAATCAAAACCAAAAAATCATATAAACCGGTGGATTATTATTCCGGCAATTTCACCTTTCAGGTCGGTGCATTTATTGACGGGCAAAATGCTGAGAAACTAAAGGTAAAACTGGATCAAAAATACAAAAATGCTCATATTGCTAAATTCAATAACGGCAGTGAAATTTTTTACAGAGTGCGGGTCGGTACATTTTCAACGTTGGAACAGGCCAGAGCACAGGAAAAAGTCATGATTGATGATGGGTATGACCCGATTATTATAGCGGAATAGGTGTTATTAACTTAAGAAAATGAAATCAGTGCGACAGAAATCAGATATCGTCCGCAAACTCGAGAATGTGGTCTTTCTGGACAGAGACGGTGTCATCAATCTTGACCGTTCGGATTATATAAAAAGCTGGCCGGAATTTAAATTTATTCCACGTAGCATTGAAGCCATAAAGGAGCTGACTCTAAAAGGCTTTCATGTAATTGTGATTACAAACCAATCGGTTATAAACCGTAACATGGTATCTGACAAAGGGCTTGAATATATCTTTACCAGGATGAAAAATGAAGTCAGATCCGGCGGTGGACTGATTAATGATATTTTTTTCTGCCCCCATATACCTGAGGATAATTGTGACTGCCGTAAACCCAAACCGGGACTGATTCTTCAGGCTAAAAGGGCTTACAGCATAGACCTTGCAGATGCGGTAATGATTGGAGACAGCGCAAAGGATATCGAGTGCGCCCGAAATGCCGGATGTGGCAAAGCTGTCCTGGTCAAAACCGGAAATGGGCCCAAAGCTGAAAAGATTCTGGGGGAAAAGAAAATTTATCCTGACCACATTGCTCAGGATCTTTATGAAGCGGTTCAATGGATTGTCGATCTAAAAGTGACTAAAGTTAATGAATAAATCCCGCCCTAGGACTACCCTTAAAGGACATCTTGAAAAAATAACATATTATAACAGAGAAAACCATTACACCATCGCAAGATTTAAAATCAACGATATACCAAACCCTGTAACTATTCTCGGCTGCATGCCTGATCCAAACCTTGGCGAGTCTCTTAAAATTACCGGAACATGGGAGACTCATCCCAGATATGGTGAGCAGCTTAAAATCGACTCTTTTGAGGTGATTCTTCCTGCAACGGTTGAAGGGATTAAAAAATACCTTAAGTCCGGTTTTATAAAGGGAATAGGTCAAAAGACAGCTTTACGGCTGATCAATCATTTTGAGGATAAAACACTTGAAGTGATTGAAAATTATCCTGAAAAACTGCTCGATGTAAAGGGAATAGGAACAGCAGCAGCAGATAAAATTACCGGAGCCTGGAAAGAACACCATTCAATACGAAGGCTCATTCACTTTCTTGACGAAAACGGGATTAAAACATCTTATGGCGCAAAAATATTCAAATTATATGGCCAGGATGCGGTAGATATAATTAGCAGCGATCCTTTTCGCCTTGTAACCGATTTTCCAAGGACCGGTTTTTTTATTGCGGATGCGATTATGCAAAATACCGGGATACCCATTGATGAAGCAAAAAGGGCAAAGGGCTGCGTGATGCATTTTCTGCAGCAGTTTTCAGATGAAGGAAATACATTTGTATATAAAAATCAACTTATTTTATGCTGTGAGAACCAATTTAAAATACATCCCGATGTGACCTTAGAATCAATTAAAAGTCTGGTTGAATCGGGTGAGATTGTACTTGAAAAAACAAATAATGGTGCCGACACCGAAGCTGTTTTTCTAAAACAGCTTCATCAAGCAGAGGCAGGCATCGCAAACAAGATTGATGCTCTTTTATCAATACCCATTTCATTCACGGGACTTGATTCCGGTCAAATTACCCTGGAAGTTTTAAAAAAGCTGGCCATAAAGCTTTCTTCTGAACAGCTTTCAGCACTTGAAGGAATCCTTTCCCATCGCGTGGCTGTCATAACCGGCGGACCTGGAACCGGAAAAACAACCCTTATTAAATCAATATCAGCTCTTTTCAATGCTCTGGGAAAAAGGCTGTACCTTGCGGCTCCCACAGGCAGGGCTGCCAGGCGTATTTCTGAAGTTACCGGTCGCAAGGCTGAAACAATCCATAAGCTCCTTGGATACAATCCAGTCAGTGGTCTTTTTGAAAAAGACAGAGATAATCCTGTTGATGCAGACGCTTTAATTATAGATGAAGCTTCAATGATAGACACTTTCTTGATGTTTCACCTGCTTAAGGCGGTTCATATGCAATCGATGCTTATCCTCGTGGGGGATGCATTTCAGCTTCCTTCTGTTGGACCGGGAAATATTCTTTCAGATATAATTAAATCAAGAAAAATTGAAACATTTGAGCTTAAGAAAATTTACAGACATGCCAAGGAAAGCCCAATCATTGTTAATGCTCATAAAATTCGCAAAGGGCAGCCGCCTGATTTGGAAAAGCCAAGCGACCTTCAAGATTTATCCGAATTTTATTTTATTGAACAAAATAATCCACAAACCGTCGTTGAGACTATCGTTGAATTGTGTGTCAGTAAAATCCCGCAGCGCTTTAGTTTTGACCCTTTGGATGAAATTCAGGTTTTAACGCCCATGCACAAAGGGTTAGCAGGAACAATAAACTTAAATCATATGCTGCAGAAAAAATTAAATCTAAATAAAATGATGATTGAAAAAATGGGCCGTACCTTTAAACTGGGTGTCAAGATTATGCATCTTAAAAACAATTATCAAAAAGATGTTTTCAATGGTGATATCGGCACGATATATGATATTGATAAAAAAGCACAGATACTTTCGGTAAACTACTACGGCCGGATAGTTGATTATGATTTTTCAGAAATGGACGAGATATCACTGGCATATGCCATATCGGTGCATAAATCACAGGGGTCTGAATATCCGGCGGTTATTATACCAATAATGATGCAGCACTTTGTGCTTTTGCAGAGAAATCTTCTTTATACAGCAATCACACGGGGTAGAAAGCTTGTTGTGATTATCGGGAGCAAAAAAGCCCTCTTAACAGCCCTTGAAAACGATAAGCCTCAGAGGCGGCTGTCCATGCTGGCTGACAGACTGATGAAGTTGTAAAGAGTCTCATCTAATGCGTTGTAGCAATTTTTCAGGAACCCGACACATCATAAGTATCGTCTCGTCCCTGAAAAATCGATAGGCCTTGTATATAAGCCTTTTTACGACACCATCCGGTGCCGGTGCAACTGTGTTGTGCTGATGAATTTGACTTTTTATAAAATTAATACAATGCAGGTGGGAAAAATGGTCTATGCGTCGGTATCTGGTGGTGTGGGCATGGGGATTTTGAAGAACTCTATTCCTTCTTCCTTCATTGTCTTTTCTTCTTCTTTTGTACTTACACCCCTGATATTTCTCGGCTCAACAGCTCCATAATGTATTTTAAGAGCTTCCTTGGCAAAATTGCAACCAACATCATCAAAATTTTTTTGTACAAAATCGACTATCTTCATACCGATTTTATCAAGTTCAGCCTGTTTGGGGGGGAAACCTGCCGAATTTTGCGATGCCTTTATGGCAAAAGTGGAGGGAATCCTTGAAACAGAGGTACCATTGCAAACAGGACATGTGACAAGGCCTCTTTTTTTTTGGTCATCATATGCCTGACCATCTTCAAACCAGCCTTCAAAAGAATGGCCAAAAGAACACTGCAAATCGTAAGCAATCATAAAATAAAGCCTTTTTTAAAAAAATTGTTGATATTTTATTTATTTATCATATCTTTCTATTTTTTAAAAGAAATAATTCACGAATACAATATTGACAAAATAGCAAAAAATCATTCTTCATCATAGAACTTGCAGAAAATACAAAGAATATTTTGTTCAATGGTTATTTTTGTGAACGCCTTGTCTTCAGGGGCAAATTCGACTTTTTACCATACCATCAATATTATTTACAAAGCTTTCGATATAGAATAAGGTTAATTTTAATTTAGTCAATTTTTAAATTTAAAAGAGAGTGACAATTATGAAGCATATTACTAAATTTACTGTTTTCGTGGGATTTTTTCTGATTGTATTTTATAATGCAGCATTTGCTGAAACCATGTATGTCTCTGATGTTTTAAAATTAACAGTTCGAGACGGCAAAGGAACGGGGGAAAAAATAATAGCAGTCGTTCAATCCGGTCAAACGGTCGAAGTACTGCAACCAGAGGATGAGTGGGCTCTGGTACGGCTTGATGACGGTAAAGAGGGCTGGGTTCTTAACCGTTATCTCACCGGAAAAGTTACAAACAATATCAAACTGAAATGGCTGAAAAAAAAACACAAAACCCTTACTGTTCAGTCTGCAACACTTCTTGAAGAAAAGGCAAAGCTTAAAGAGGAAAATAAAAAGTTTAAAACAGAGCTAGATAAAGTTCAAAGAAAAGCCGAAGAGCTCAAGATGTCCTATGAGACACTTAAGACCGGGTCTGCCGACTATATTAACTTAAAATCAAAATATACGAAAACAGCCTCAAAACTTGATGAATATACAAAAAAAACCGAACTACTTGAAAAAGAATTAACAAAACTTGAATTCAAGCAAACTGTCAGGGGAATTTTAACTGGTGCAGGTGTGCTCCTTCTTGGCTTTATAATAGGCTTTGGTACCAAACGCCAGCGCCGAAGGACAACATTACGCGTGTAAAAGTCAACTTACAGTTTTAATTATATAAAAGCACTTTTGGATTGCTCACAAGTGCTTTTATTTTGCCTATATTTTGCAGCATTCTTTGACAAATTATTTTTCAGCTTTCAACAGGGAATACATCAGGTATTAAAACGGATAGGAAACCTGTGGTACATTGAGAGATTACCAACTATCAAAATCAATGAGTTTATTGCAAATATCAAATGGATATCTGAAGCTTACATCGGCAACGCGCGGTTTGTCAAATCTTTGTAAGCTGTGATTAAAATCGAATATCGCAGGAATTTTCGTAACTGATATTTACCGTTTTGTTGGAGAGTACCTCAACTTTTAGAACTGCAAAGAAGCCTTTAACAAATAGCGATATATGAATTGGTCCAAAATTTGTTGAAACCTTGGATAACATATTTAATTACATTTTTTATATCCACCGCTTGCAGCGGGGAGCTTCATTATATCTCAATATGCAAAAGGCATGTAGAACCTGAAAATTGGAACGACGTATTACGGATTCTTCATTGATGTGCTAAAGGATCAATTCGCCTTTTTAAGATGCCTTATTACAGTATTACTTTAATTGAATCCAGAGTTATAACTCTGGTGAGTTCTCAGAATTTTAAAAAGATGCTTGTTATCCAGTCTATCCGCACTTGGTGAAGCCGCAGAAATGACAGGTCATGCAACCTTCTTCAAAGCTGATGGTCTGGCCGCATTCCGGACACTCTTCGCCCATGAGGCCGCCGCCGATATTGCTTCCTTTCGGTGATTTGTCATCCAGATAGTGTCTTTGGAGTACCCGGGCGATCGCGTCGGGAATGGACAAAACCAGCCCTCCCTCCTGGAATACCGGGTGCTCACCCCCAATACCGATGAGTTGATCGACAACTTTATCTACCTTGACTCCGGCGCGGAAAGCAAGAGATATGAGTCGACCGATCGCCTCTGTCTTTGCGGTGGTGGAGCGTCCTGATTTGCCGATGGTAGCAAAAACCTCAAAGGGATGGTTATTATATTCGGTGACCGTAACATAGAGCTGTCCGAGCCCGGTTTTTATCTTGGTGGTAAATCCTTCAAGGGTATCGGGCCGGTCTATGATGGCCGTATTAAAGTCCGGGTCTTGTTTTTTATCTGCAAAGGAGAGAACCTGTTTTTCCTTGCTACCGTCCCGGTAGATGGTAACGCCCTTGCAGTCCAGTTCGTACGCAAGATCATAAATCTTCCTGACATCCTCAACCGTCGCTTCTTTAGGGAGGTTGACGGTCTTTGATACGGCATTGTCCGTGTGTTTCTGGAAAGCGGCCTGCATCCGGATATGCCACTCCGGAGAGATGTCATGTGCCGTTACAAAGACCTTTTTTACATCCTCTGGAATGGTCTCAATGTGAGCGAGACTGCCCTCGTTGGCGATCCGGTCCATTAACTCATTGCTGTAGAAACCATTTTTCCGGGCCACCTTTTCGAAATGCGGGTTTACCTCCAACAGCTTGTCGTTGTCCAATACGTTGCGAACAAAACTGAGGGCAAACAGCGGTTCGACCCCGCTGGAGCAGTCGCCGATGATGCTCAGTGTTCCGGTGGGGGCGATTGTGGTTGTTGTCGCGTTGCGGTAGCGGCACTTCTTGCGTCTTTTAAAAACACTTTTATTAAAGTTTCTGAAAACGCCGCGCTCTTTGGCCAGATCTGACGAGGCTTGATGCGATGTATCCTGGATAAATTTCATCACCTCTTCAGCTTTAGTAAGAGCCTCTTCGGAGTTGTACGGAATTTTTAACTGAAAAAGCAGGTCGGCAAAGCCCATCACCCCGAGCCCGATTTTGCGGTTGCCCTTAACCATCAGGTCAATGGCGTCCAGGGGGTATTTGGATTGATCGATGGTATTGTCAAGGAACCGGACTGACGCAGTGACGGTTTCACCCAATTCCTGGTAATCGATAGTCGCCACCCCGTTTGTCCGCACGATAAATTTGGAGAGGTTGATAGACCCCAAGTTGCAGGCTTCCATGGGCAGTAGCGGCTGCTCACCGCAAGGGTTGGTGCTCTCGATTTCTCCTATAGCCGGGGTGGGATTGTCCCGATTCAGCCGATCCAGGAAGATAATTCCCGGGTCACCGTTGTCCCATGCCTGGGTGACCAGGGAGAGATACACCTCGGCCGCGTTCAACCGGCCGGTCGGCTTGCCCGACTGGGGATCAATCAGATCATAAGGCGCATTCTTCTCCACCGCCAGCATAAAGTTTTCAGTGAGGCCGACTGAGATGTTGAAGTTGTTTAAATCATGATTTTTCTTTTTACAGCAAATGAATTCCATGATGTCGGGGTGGTCAACCCGCAAAATGGCCATGTTCGCGCCGCGCCGCGTTCCCCCCTGTTTTACCTGTTCGGTGGCGGCGTTGAATATTTTCATGAAAGAGACCGGGCCGGAGGCGATGCCGCCAGTGGTTCCTACCATGCTGTTTTTCGCCCTGAGCCGTGAGAAGGAGAACCCGGTGCCCCCGCCGGATTTATGGATGGCAGCCGCGTTTTTCAGCGAGTCGAAGATACCATCCATGCTGTCTTCCACCGGGAGTACAAAACAGGCGGCCAGCTGTCCGAGCTGCCTACCGGCGTTCATCAAGGTGGGAGAGTTTGGCAGGAATTTCAAGTCGGTCATGATATCGTAAAAAAGGGCTTCGAATTTTTTTACGTTTGTGTCTGTGCCATAGTTTTTTTCGGCTTTGGCGATGTGTCGGGCAACCCGCCTGAACATACTGGCCGGTGCTTCAGTAGCCTTGCCGTCAAGGTCTTTTTTCAGGTAGCGCCTGGTCAGGACCGTTTTGGCATTCTCTGAAAGTTTCAGGCCGTTTTTAATAAAAAGTGATTTTTCCAGCTTGACCGTAGATACCTTTTTAAGACCCAGTTCCATCAATTTTGCTTTCAAAAACTCATCGATGACCGGTAGAGTTATGGTGTTGATCTTTAGATCGTTGATGGTGTCTTTGATAAAACGGCTTACATCCAACGCCTGCTTTTGATTAATCGGATTTACACTGATCAGGCGATCTGAAAAAAGTTCGTCATCCCAGACGTGGGTCTGCAAATCTATGGTACCTTCATCCGTTACCAAGTATTTGTTTTTTGTGGTCATAACCTGCTCCTTATCCTTAATTTCGATTTAAAAATAAATTCTATTCATTAGCGGCAACTGCAAAATTTAGAAAAAGCATACCCTTTATTCAATGGCCTGCTTTTTTTGCCGGAACTTTTTAGTTCTGGTTGAATGGATACAGCATAAGGTGATAACAGCGTACGCATCGTAGACGTCCTGGGATTTCTCTAAGTGTTCAAGGTGGGTAGACGGTTACGAACTTGTCTGCATGTTGTATGTTTGAATCAATCTCATACAATATGTAGTATGTCAATCTAAATTTCCCCAAAAGATGTGTTTTGGTCAACTAAAAGTAAAAATTTAGGCAGGCAGATATATTGAGAGATTACCAACTATCACCGAGCTTGTGATATCACTTTGACCTTTGAACCTTTTTGGTTTATATCTGGTAGGGATAATATGCCTCGGATCCTAACTTAACAAGTGGAACAAAAACTGGGGACAGGTCAAAAACTGCCGGGATTTGAGTTTCCCACTTTAGAGCTTTC
>CAJHXW010000251.1_pt1 | contig 20463 bp, 19 predicted proteins | sample 9198581 | NCBI WGS metagenome assembly CAJHXW01 (sample SAMEA7708328, study PRJEB35096) | sediment metagenome | biome: marine neritic benthic zone biome [ENVO:01000025]; feature: sediment [ENVO:00002007]; material: shallow marine sediment [ENVO:03000034] sea grass bed [ENVO_01000059] ...
TAAGCGGCAAACTTCAGCCAGACCTTAAAAAGACCTGATGTCAGGGCATTGGGAAAAAGCAGGCGACTGCTGATGGCTGAAACGAAAAGGCAAGAGACCACACCCATTAAGATGTGGAATAAATCAAATCGGCCCGAGAAAAGAAGCCAGAAGCCAAGCATAATGATGAAGGTGATAATAAAACGTAAAGTTGATGATTTCTTTTCGGTGAGATATTGCGGTTGACGCGGCCGCAATAAGGGACGGTTGGGCTCATGGGGTGGTGTGATTTTTACATCCGTCGTGGGCAATACTGAACCCTCTCTTTTCGAAGCTATCACATTAATCGCAATGACTGGACTGATTCAGGGGACTTTCGGGTTGTACTAGCTCTAGTGCTGTCGCAAAAATTATGCCAAGTAAACAACCATCATGTGTATCTTAGCGTAAACCCTTAAAACGACCCTTCCTTTTTATACCTTTCGAATATCGGTTGTTGTGAGCCTCCAATATGACTTGTTAAGCTGATCCTATAAAAAATGCAATAAATACATTGCAGTGGATTGTTTTTATTGCACAAATATCTGTTTGGCAATTCCGGCATTATCCCCTGACAATTTGATAACTGGCAGATTTATATCCTTTCACCTTTCGAATATGAAACGCAAGGATCCGGCTTTGGTACTGGGCTGTATAATTTTTAAGTTTCTTTTTGGCCGCGCGAAATTTCGCGCCCTGAATTTCGGATGAGGTTTTGCACGTCGTTGACCCTGCCTTCGCAGATCAGATGCGGGCCGTCACCGATCAATACCTCCCATTCACCCGCCACAAGAATGCCTAAATCTTCAAGGAGGGGATAATAGTCTTCCATCACATATCGAGCGTACTCTTCGCGGTCCTTATCGCTTTCGGTAGTGACGTTCCACATCTGGTTAAATTTGACCGTGTTTTCGTCAATATCGGTGGAATATGCGTCTTTTTTTCCGGTTGATACCAGGACCTTGGTTTTGTAATTGATAATATAGTGCTGCAGGTTCGACCTCAATTGTCGATATTTATCATTTCGCAATGCTTCTTCAAGAATATCAAGATCGTTGCTCACTGTCTCGAGAATGAAATCGCTGTAAGCTCCTACCATCACTGACCACGCCGCCACCGTATGCATGTTCAATCGATTGATCTCCGGGATAAATTTCTTAATGATGAATTTCTCGTATTCATCTCTTTTCCGGGGGTTGACAGAGTAATAGTGATTCAGTTTAACCGACATGGCAAACCCTCCTCTAAAATGAGGTAAAAATTATAAAAATCCACTTTTCCGTTGAATTAATATAGATAATCGGTCTTTTCGTCAAGTAAAAACTGATCGGCATATATTAGGTATAATTGCATATTGGATGAAGAAACAGAAGATACCTTTAAAAACAGATAACCAATAGCCAGGCGGGCTTGTAAATTTATATAGGTTTGCTTTTTCTCCCATTTAGTTGGGAAATAGGATTTGAGATTTCGAGTGGTCGAAGGTTTTTACACAAAGCTTACAACCATAAACACTGTTTCTACTACAACTGCTATTTAATAAATTCGGACATAGACGTGCAGATTGTTTTATCAGCTATTTTGGTGGTGTTTTAGGCTTACTGAAAGTTTTCTCTTTTCAGAGTGGTCACTAAATATGATATAGACAGGATTTTGGTAAAATCCGGGAAGGCTGTAGATCCGCTTTCTTTCAGGATCTCTGTCCACTTCTAAAATGTGCCATTCATCGTCATGCAAAGCAGATACCCACATGTGGCCGTTTGAAATGGCAGCGTGAGACTGAATGCCGGCGGACAACAATAACGACATTAGTAATAATGACAAACTGTTGCAATCTCCTTTTTTGGCCCTTATGGTTTCCTCCACCGTGGGCCAATTATAAGGATCAATAACAAAATCGTAATTATTTTTAACATATTCAAAAATCTTCGATAATTTATCGTAATATTCTAAGTCATTTATCCCAAGCTGTGCTTGTATATTTAATACAGCTTCAGGTTTTATTAAATTTTGAATCAGCGTGCTCCCGTAATCCGTATCAACGATAAATTCACAGGGCTCATACTCGATGGTATATTTTTCCCCCGTTTTTATTATGTTTTGTCTTAGAAAACTCACATAACTTTGGATATTCCATTGCAATGAATTCCTGGTTTCTTTCTGAAAATGTTTCTCCCTTTTTATCTCTAAACAACCGGCAAGGATCACTATCCATACCATAAGCAGTGTAATACTTTTCCGCGTCGTCCGTTTTTTAAAAAACAATTCTGGGATTTGGTTTAACATCTTTCGATTTCTCACTTACTTTTAATAAATATATCGGCAATTGAGATTTGAAACTTGAACAATTCTTTGAGTGTTTTTTTAATCAAAGCCGTGTCTTCGATGAATGATATCACCCTAATTTTAAACAGCGCCTGGGGCATATGAAAGGCCGAAAACTTTCTTACATTTTTTTATTCAGGAGTTGTTACTATCAACGTCCGGGGCTCTCTGACGTGTTTTCCCCGGTATCGGTATGAAACGTTTGGGTTGACAATCATGAGTATTCTTCCTATTCTCCGCTCACAATGAACGAATCTTAAAAAAGGAGAAATAGGTATGTTTAAAAAAAATATTTGGGTTGTTTGTATAGTTATCGTCTGTCTATCTTTTACATTAACTGATCCCGTTAGTGTCACAGCAGCGAATAAAAAACTTACATTCGGAATGCTTTTAGTAGGCCCGTACAATGATCACGGATGGAGCCAGGCCCATTTTGATGCGGGTAAGTATGTGGAAGAGAAGGTCCCGGGAACAAAAATGATCTACATTGATAAAGTCAATCCTGTTGACAGACAGGGTGTCACTATTCCCCAGTTAGTGGATGACATGGTCTCAAAAGGGGCAAAGCTGATCATTGCCAATTCTGACGACATGAAAGACGGGATCAGAGAGGCGGCCCTCATGCATCCAAAGACGTTTTTCCTCCATGTTTCAGGGGATGATGTCCTGACCGGAAAGGCCCCGAAGAATTTATCCAACGTTATGGGTCGCATGGAATATGGAAAGATGATGGCAGGCTTTGCGGCGGCACTCACCACAAAGACGGGGAAAATCGGCTATCTTGGTCCTCTTATCAATGAAGAGACTCGGCGGCTGGTAGCATCTTGTTATCTGGGAGCTCGCTATGCGTGGGAAAACATACGCCATAAAAGTGCAAAGGATCTGGCTTTTAAAGTAACATGGATCGGGTTTTGGTTCAACATTCCCGGTGTCACTTCAGATCCGACTCAGGTAGGGCAAAATTTATTTAATACCGGCCATGATGTAGTCATATCCGGCATTGATACAACTGAGGCCCTTGTGGTAGCAAGACAGAAACGGAAAGAAGGGAAAAAGGTCTGGGCCATACCATACGATTACAAGGGAGCATGCGCAGGGGCCGAGGATGCATGCCTTGGAGTTCCTTATTTCAATTGGGGGCCTGATTATGTCAGATTCATCAAGGCGGTGATGGACGGCAAATGGAAACAGCAGTGGGTCTGGTCCGGACCTGACTGGAAAGATATTAATAATCCTGATACCAGCGCCGTGGGATTTCTCTCTGGCCAAGCACTTTCCTCATCGGCCCAATTATCACTTGACTCGTTTATAAAAGACCTTGCATCAGGAAAGGCCCAGCTCTTTAAAGGCCCCCTTGACTATCAGGACGGCACCTCCTTTCTTAAAGCTGGAGAAACTGCTTCAGATAAAAAAATATGGTACATGAAACAACTCCTCAAAGGGATGGAGGGTCAGAGCAAGGCAAAGTAGTGCTCCAACTGAGCGACAACTCAAAATTGAATATTATTTGTTATTCGTTATGAGGATTACACTCCGGGATATCCATAAGCACTACGGCAAAGTACACGCAAACGACGGGATAAATATGGAGATCGGCCGGGGTACGATCCATGGGATCCTTGGAGAAAACGGGGCCGGGAAGAGTACCCTGATGAAGATCCTGGCAGGTTACGTCCAGAAGACCAGTGGCACTATCCTCATAGACGACAGGCCAACGGACTACAAAGGGACTTCTCAGGCCACTATGTCGGGCATTGGTATGCTCTACCAGGACCCCCTTGATTTTCCACAGCTTTCGGTCCTCGAAAACTTTATGATGGGCCTTTCCCGCGGGCTCTATGGTAAATATTCAAGCTACCGCCATAAACTTGAAAATTCATGCGCCTTTTTTGGCTTTAACCTAGATCCAGATGCCCCTGTTCACAACCTCACAGTGGGTGAGCGACAGCAGCTTGAACTGATCAGACTTCTATCTCTTGGGGTACATGTCTTGATCTTAGACGAACCGACCACCGGCATATCAAGTCTCCAGAGGGAAATACTGTTTAAGACGCTCCGGAAACTTGCTGCTCAACAAAAAACGATCCTCTTAGTTTCCCATAAGCTGGATGACGTTGAATCCCTATGCGACCGTTCAACAGTTTTAAGAGAGGGGAAGGTCGCCGGCGAAATGGATCAGCCCTTTGATACCCGGACACTTTTAGAATGGATGTTTGCTACCTCTCCGCTGTCGTCCTCACGTCCCGAAATAAAACCGGGTCAGGTTGCCCTGACAATGGAAGGAGTCTCAGCTTCTGGGGGCCATTCGGGCCTGAAAAATTGCGACATGACCATCCGGCAGGGTGAGGTTGTGGGCCTTGTTGGCCTGGAAGGGAGCGGCCAGAACATCTTCCTTCGCCTGGCCGCCGGTCTGGAAAAACCGGAAAAAGGGACAATACGGCTAGATCAAAAATATATGACAGGTAAGGACTATCATACCTTTAAGTCAAGGGGTGTCACATTTCTCCCCACAGCCCGGCTTGAAGAGGGCCTTATTCCCGGGCTGACAATAACAGAGCACTTTGCACTTCGCCAGGGAAAAGGCATTATAACCCCATGGGAAATATCAAGAAGGAAAGCCGATGAAAGAATTGAGCTTTTCAAGATAGTGGGAACACCCTCATCAACAGTAGAATCCCTCTCAGGTGGAAATCAACAGAGACTGCTCCTGGCACTCATGTCCACAACTCCCTATCTTCTTTTGCTGGAGCAACCCACACGCGGATTGGACATGGAATCTGCACGCTGGGTATGGCAACAACTGATCTCTCATGCTGACAAAGGGACAGGTATCATTTTTTCATCAGTAGACCTGGAAGAAATCCTTCTTGTGGCAGACAGGGTTCTTGTCTTTTTCAATGGGGAAGTGGTCAAGGATATTAAAACCCGAGATACTAACGTTAATGAACTTGGTAGGGCGATCGCAGGGAAGGTCTAAATGCAGGATATTAAGCAATCATTTTTTCATGCCACGCTTCTCATAATATCCGTTCTCTGTCTGGCCACACTCATCCTTCTCCTTGCCGGTGCTCCGCCGGTCGATGCCTTTAAACACCTCTTTTTGGGCTCTCTCGGTTCGTGGATTAAATTCACACAAGTCCTTACGGCATGGATTCCCCTCACCCTTTGTGCATGTGGTCTTGTTTATACCTTCAGAATCGGATTGTGGAATATAGGGGTGGAGGGTCAGGTGGTGGCCGGGGCCATATCCGCAACCGCAATCCTCCGTATGGGTGCAACAAGTGGTATACCCGAACTCTTTCTTGTCTTTGGCTTTCTTGGGGGAATGTTAGGAGGCGGCCTCTGGGCCGTTTTTGCAGGATTTCTCAAAACCAAGGGGGGGGTCAATGAGATATTTGCCGGGTTGGGGCTGAACTTTGTGGCTCAGGCAATCACACTCTGGCTCATTTTCGGCCCCTGGAAACGACCCGGTATCGCATCTATGAGCGGTACCCAGCCATTTTCACCTGAAATGTGGCTCCCCACCCTATCCGTACTGAGACTTTCGCCAGCGGGTCTATTTGTGACAATAGCGGCCCTTATAGGCACCGGATGGGTCTTAAAACGCTCCCGGCTTGGCCTTGCTCTCAAAGGTATAGGTCACAACCCCCAGGCAGCCTATTTCCATGGTCTGAAACCAGGCATATATATGCTTATCGCTATGGGGCTGGCAGGAGGATGTGCCGGTCTGGCCGGCACCTTCCAGGTAACCGGTGTATATCACCGCCTCATTCCATCCATATCAAGTAATTACGGGTACCTGGGGCTTCTTGTGGTGATGCTGGCAAACTATCGGGTCTGGTGGACTCCGGCTATTGCCTTTTTCTTTGCATGCCTCAATGTGGGAAGCATCCAGCTCCCCATGATGCTGCAACTTGACTCCTCTTTAAGCGGAATTATCCAGGGGGCCCTTGTGCTTGCCACACTTTTTATGCAAGCATGGCGAGTTAGGGGTAGTAAAGAACAACCATGAATGATCCGCAATTTACGATTTTTATAGCCTCTATAGTAGCTGGTGCCGCCCCCATTGTTCTGGCTGCATTAGGTGAGACCATATCAGAGAAAGCGGGGGTGATAAATCTTTCTCTAGACGGTTCAATACTCTTGTGCGCCATGGTTTCTTTTGCCATCGCGTACCAGACCCACAGCCTCTTTTTAGGGTTTTTGGCCGGTGCTGCGGCAGGGAGTCTTGTGGCCTGTATAGTAGGTTTTTTCAGTATTTACCTTGGCCAGTCACAGGTGGCGGTAGGATTTGTCCTTACACTAACGGCCCGCGACCTGGCCTATTTTTTCGGCAATCCATATTCACGAATTTACGGACCTCAAGCAGGACTATGGCCGATTCCGGGCCTCTGTGATATCCCTCTTTTAGGACCTGTCTTTTTCCAACACAGCGCCCCTGTCTATCTGAGCATGCTTCTGATTTTCATGTGCTGGTGGTACCTGTACCGCACTCCCATGGGACTCTGCCTGCGTGCCGTTGGTGAAAATCCAGGAGCTGCCTATGCCAGGGGGATCAACACGCGTAAAATCCAGATGTGGTATACGATTATTGGCGGTCTTATGATAGGCCTTGCAGGGGCAACTTTTTCCTTATGCACAAAGCCTGGGTGGGGACGACCCCAGGGGGCGGAAGGCACAGGATGGATCGCCCTTGCCATCGTCATTTTTGGAGGGTGGCATCCGGTAAAGGCTGCACTGGGGGCTTACCTTTTTGCCTTTCTACAAGTTATGGGGATTCAGCTCCAGGGATTGTTTCCCTCCATACCTACCCAGGTATTCCAGGTAGCCCCCTTTCCCCTTATGATTTTCACTCTCGTTCTCACACACTTGGCCCAAAAAGGACCTGGTTATCGAACCACAAAACCCCCTAACGTCCTCCGCCGTATAATGAACATTTTAAGCACTTCCGCACCGGCAGCCCTTGGAAAGTCTTTCCGGCCGGATTAAAGAACCCGGGCGCAACGGCATTATTTTATACGAGTTTTTCATCGTTTAAAACGGAACATATTTATGGAAAACAGTATAATGATGAAGTCCATGGAAAATTAGAGTTTTTTAGTTGTACAGGCATCAGGGATACCGCCACATACTGTTATTGCCTTTAGATTTGGCAGGCTGGGCATACTTTTGTGTCGAAAAGATTCCATCCGGTGCATTTTTGTATTATAAAAGACCCGGAACGCAATCCGCCCGTTAACCTGCCGACAGCAGAAACGACAGAAACATGCCGGTGAGGGTTAAAGAGGGAAACACTTTGCAAAGTCTTTCATCAGTAAAATTGACCCTTTAATTTTAATTTTTCGTCGAATCAAAGCAAGAATAAGGCTTTTTTCCCTTGCAAGAAAACCAAGCCAGGTTTTTGAATCAGCAAAGATGGAAATATTCGGTGTGCCCACAAGACCTTTTGTTACTTCAAGTGTCATGTCCCTGATATCCACCGTTCCCTCAATCTGCTCAGCCCCAGTAAAGGTAAAATGATAAGTTGCATGAACTCCTTTTGACTTACCTTTCTGGAATATCAGATGCAGGCTGTCAAGGAAACCTGCCGCTGTTGCAGGCCTAACACCGGTACCCACTTTTTTTACCTGCTTATGGGGATATTTTTTTGTTACATATTCCAAGGCATCCGATCCTGGGATGACAAAAATGGTCTCATTATTTTCCTGCAATGGTTTGATTACACTTGTTTTGTATTCCTTCTTGTCTGATAAATACTGCCCGATATTCTCTTTTCCTGCCGGGCAGGCAGCCATGCAGTACGAAGATTTATTACAGATTCCATAGCTAAGGCTCTGCCACATGGATATGGTCTCGGTATCTTTAACCCTTGAACGGTAATTTTTCACATTCTTGCTTTTAATAATATTTTCTACCCAGTCGGAAAACCCGCCCAAACGGTCCCGGTAGTTATGAACCATACAGTTCATAAATAAAAAGCCGCCATCTGCAGCGATTGCACCTACCGGACAGGCTGACACACAAAGACCGCATTTTATGCACGGATTGTAGTCAAGGGGGGTGTCATATGTTGTGACGGATCGATCGATTAACAATGTCCCCAGAACAATGAAATTTCCAAAATCCGGATGGATCAACAGACGATTGTGTCCCAGATGTCCCATACCTGCTGCAACTGCAACGGTTTTATGGGAGACCGACCACATCTTGCCCGGCCATTGTGAAACATTCATGGGAAACCCTGCTGAAGGGTGCAGTGCATGGATGCCATAGGTCTTTAATAACGCGGCCAGTTTTTTAGTAACGGTATTTGTCCGTTCAAAGCCCTGCATGAATTCCAGATCTGAAACAGCTCTTGAAACACACCTTACATTTTCACGGTTAAGGCTAATAATGATACTAATTAGCGCTTTGGTTTTTGGATAGAGTGCCAAAATTTCTTCTTTTTCGTCTTCAAGATCAGTGCTGCAAATATCAGCTATGCCGCAATCATCAGCCCCGGCTTCTCTGGCCATTTCTTTGAGCTTTTCATAATCCATGTCAGTCAAATCCATGTTGCCGGACTGGATATCAGAATTTTCATTAAACCACTTGACGGTTGGGTGATCTATTTTAGCCATGTATATTCTCCATTTGCCTTTGGGTTGATAGACCGGCCAAATAATTGAGGGTCAGGGGGTTTTTCGATTTCTGCCCCGTTCGCCCGGGGAATCATTAAAACACAAACGGTTCAGTTAAAAAAATTTAAGGATAACCCCCCCCGACCCTTAAATAATTAGACCGGTCTATTATTAAATAGTCAAAAAATTCATCTGCTTATTTAACTTTTCACAATATCAAGGATAAAGCGCTTATGAAGTTTCAAAGGCTCTATGCTTTTGATAATCTTCATTCTTATCAAAGACCCGTGCCATGATGAAACCATAAACTCTGCCATCTCCTGTGTATCAATCGTCTCAGGGATCTCTTTTATCTGTATTGCCTCTTTTAGTATATCTTTATAAACTCGTGTCATAAGCTCTATTGATGCTGCCAATTTGTTACTGAAAGCCTGACTTAAGTCTCCCATTTCCTGGGAAAGATTACCGATGGGACAACCGCAGGTGTAGTCTAGCTCCTTGAAAAGGTCGATAAACAGATCAAGCATCTTTTCAATTCGTTTCAGGGGCGAAATATCTTTGTTATTAACAATGGGATCTATCATATCCAGATACATGTTATTATAAAAATCAATAACATGAAGACCAAAATCCTCTTTGTTGTTAAAATAAAAATAAAAAGACCCTTTGGGTATGCCGGCAACCTTGAGCACTTCCTGAATGCCTGTATGATTATACCCTTTCTGGTGAATGATTCGGGCACCGGTTTCAATAATTTTCTGTTTTATATCTTGTTTCATAAAAACTCAAAATAAAAGGATTTCAATTAACATATAACAAAATCTTTTTATTTTGTACCTTAAAATTTTATTTCTTCGGTATTTCCAAAGGTGATGGTATTGTCAGTAACCAGAACATCTTTTAATTCAACCTTGATACCGGCAAAATCAGAAGGTTCTCCGGGGAGTTCTGCCAGAAATGGAAACTTCTGTATCAAAAGCCCCAATGCCTTTTGCATTTCTTCAGGATCTTCAATCACAGTTGCAGTTCCGGTACCCTTGATATACTTCAGTTTTGCAAGATCCTCCCAGGCAGGACAGTCGTGGTCAATGGCAAAAGCAATATTGCCGTTTTGTGCCAGGTGACCGACTTTTCTGGAATCTTTTTTGGTAACAAAATACAGAATATTTTCTTGATCACCTTCAACATAGTCTACACCCCTCACACAGGGCATTCCATTGGAATCAATTGTGGCAATGTGCACCAGGTTGTGGGACTTAATAACTTCAATCATGGTCTCTTTTGATGACATTTTTAAACCTCCTTAAATAAGTAATAGAAAAAATGGGTTTTATCCAATATAAATTTTATATTAGACCGGTCGTCTATTAATGTCAAGAATTAAATCCCGCAAAATTAGTTCTTGACAATATATTCCGTATACGTATAATACGTATAAACATAATATGTAGGAGAGGTAAAAAATGAATGTTCAGCTTCCGCCGGATTGCCCGTATTATTTGATTTCCAGAGCCACGCTAGCCGTTACATCACATTTGAAGAAAGGATTTGCCAATGAGGGAATCGGCACCATAAAGCCGGCCTACCTCGGCGTCTTGCTCTCCCTGTGGGATGAAGACGGACTTAAGGCAAACGAGCTCGGTAAGAGAGCAGGACTTGAACCATCCACCATGACCGGACTCCTGGACCGTATGGAAAGAGACGGGCTGGTAAAAAGGGAACCGGATCCCAACGACAGAAGGGCGCACAGAATCCATTTAACACAAGAAGGTGTTGATGCCGAGGTTCCCGCCACAAAAATCGTATCAAACACCCTTGAAAGAATCTTCAGCACACTGGATGAAAAGGATATTGAAACCACAAAAAATGTACTTCGTACCGTTCTTTTGAATTGCGGCAAGGAGGATGTAAAATGAACAAAAAAATCGGGTTTACCTGTGCCTATACACCGGTGCCTGTAATTGAAGCAGCCGGGTTCTCCCCTTTCAGAATTTTTCCTGAATCAAAAGCACCTGACCAGGCCGGACACCTGCTTCACGATAATTTGTGTCCCCATGTCAAAAAAGTCCTTGACCGGGCCCTTGGAGATGACCTGCCGGATCTTGAAGGTTTGGTTTTTATCAATTCCTGTGATTCCATGCGGCGGTTGGCCGATGCCTGGCATGAGACCAGATCTGATGACAGAATAATCCTGATAGACCTTCCTTCAGGAATAAACAACTTTAGCCTTGATTTTCTTTCAAAAGAATATGAACGCATGGCAAAAACCCTTTTCAAGTGGAATGATGAAACCGTTTCACCAGAAATAATCTTACATAAAGTGCAGGAAAAAATCGGTACATGGAATCTTCTTGCTGCCGCTGTTAAAAAAATCGAGGAAAAAATGTCCCGGAGTTATTTTCCCGGATATGCTTTTACACTTCAACAAATCATCAATACGGCCGCGACAGAATCAACAGACAAAGCTCTGGAAATGGCCCAAAAGAAAATTGAGCCCAAAGAACCTGCTAAAGATGACCGATCCCCTGTTTTTGTTTTTGGGAACCTATTATTTGATCCAAAGGTGTACGATCTTTTTGAAGAATGGAACGTGCATGTGGCTGCCAGTGATTTTTGCACCACCTCACGGTTCATCACTCCGGTGGACACCAGCTTTGACAACAATATCTTCAGATCCCTGGCCGACTCATATCTTAAGCAGACGCCCTGTGCGAGAACCATCGATACCGCAAAGCCGGGCAGCATCGCCCAAAGAATTGTTGAACAGGCAATATCCTGCAAGGCAAAAGGGGTCATCGGGTTTACCTTAAAGTTCTGCGATCCCTATCTTGCCAGGATTCCTATGATCAGACAGGCCCTGCAAAAAGAATCCATTCCCTTCCTTATGCTGGAAGGGGACTGCACCATGGGATCCATGGGGCAGCAGCAGACAAGAATCGAAGCGTTTACAGAAATGCTGGGAGGGTAATATGATGTATGAACATTTTGACAATATCGTAAAAGGAATCACTGAAAAACTCAACCAGGATCCTGAGGGTATCAATGCGAGGAAAAAGTACGCCCTAGAAATGTCCAAACTGGGAAAAAAGCTTTATTCCAAAGACGAAAACATCGCATGGTGCGGTGTGACCGCACCTTTTGATCTTCTCAGCTCCATGGGGGTCACCTCTTGTTTTGTTGAATTTGTCGGTGCCATGCTCTCCTCAACCCAGGCGGCGGGTTATTTCCTGGAAATGGCTGAAGATTCAGGGTTTGCGACGGATTCATGCGCTTATCACCGCGCGGTTATGGGAGCGGTTCTAAACAACGCCATGCCGGAACCTGATTTCATCATAGGAACCAGCAGCCCCTGTACAGCCGGTCTTGCCATTGTGGAAAATTTTGCAACCCGGTATAAAAAGGACTTTTTCGTTTTAAATGTGCCCCAGAATTATACCAAAGATGCGGTAAAATTTCTCGCTGCCCAGATTGAAGAAATGACCCATTTTGTGTCAAATCATACCCAAAGGCCATTATCAATGGAAAAGCTCGGTTTGGCCCTGGATTATTTTAACAAATCGAGTCAGCTTTTAAAGGATATCTACGATCTTGCCAAAACAAAACCTTCTCCCGTTGACAACAGATTTTTAAGGGATTTCGGTACGGTCATGGCTCTTATAATGGGGACGCAGCAAGGTGTTGATATCTGCCGGGCATTTAAAGATGAACTCAATCACAGAATAAGAACCGGTCAGCATCATGGTCCCAAAGAAAGAATAAGGCTGATGTGGATTCAGAACAGAATCCAGTATCCCTTCCCCCTCGATGAGATGCTTAATGATTTGGGGGCTAAACTTGTAGTGGATGAACTCAATGATGTCACCTGGGAACCAATGGACCCGGACAAACCCTTTGAGAGTATTGCTAAAAGAATGATTTCTATTCCTTACAGCATGGACACATCTGAACGAATCAGACACATGCAGGCTCTTGCCGGAGACTACCAAATTGATGGGGCCATTAATCCCTGTCACTGGGGATGCCGCCAGGGGACAGGTGCAAGAGGTCTGATTTCAAAAGGACTTAAAGACGTCAATGTACCTGTGTTGAACCTTGAAATCGATTGTGTAGATTCAAGGAATCTTGCCAAAGGCCAGGTCGAAACCCGGGTAGAGGCCTTCATAGAAATGCTTTCTTAGAAAAAACATTTTTCAGAGTCTACGATTATTTTCGCAGGCTTTAAGGAGAAAATCAAATGTATTTCCTTGGCATTGATATCGGCAGCCTTTCCTGTGATGCCGTACTGATTGATGAGAAGAAAAATATATTGTCCTCATCGGTGATTCCCACCGGGGCAAAAAACATCGAATCCATTGCCCGGGTGAAGAAGAACACCCTTGACGCAATTGGAATTATGGAAACGGATATCCGGTCAATTATCTCCACGGGATATGGCAGGACCCGGGTCAAAGAACGAGACGGTGCCGTCACAGAGATCAGTTGTCATGCAAAAGGAATAAAGCTGGTAATTCCTGAAACCCGTATTCTCATCGATATTGGAGGACAGGATAGCAAAGCCATCCACCTTGATCGAAAAGGGAACGTGGTGGATTTCGCCATGAATGATAAATGTGCTGCAGGAACCGGCAGGTTTTTAGAAGCCATGGCAAGGGCTCTGGAAGTGGATATCAACGAATTGGGAGAGCTGGACAAAGGGGCTACAAGCCACCTTGTCTTAAGCAGCATGTGTACTGTATTTGCTGAAAGCGAAGTTGTTTCGCTGATTGCCAACGGCACCGCGCAGAAAGAGATTGCAAAAGGCCTTCACCGGGCCATTGCAGCAAGGACCCATTCCCTTGTTAAAAGGGTGGCCAAAAACACGGACGGTCTCACCGTCTCCATGTCCGGCGGTGTGGCGCGGAACAAGGGAGTGGTAAAGGCCGTTGCAGAAAGCATGAACATCGAAAAGATAAACACCCCTGAAAAACCGGATATCATCGGCGCCCTGGGCGCTGCAATTATCGCCTTTGAAAGAGCGGTATGAGACAAACAGCATATCCCTAATCCGGAGTTGCTTTTTTTTAAAGCGGATTAAGCAAAAATCTAGATTTGGGCGGCATATACTGTTTTCTATAAATATATTCCGTGTTATGAGGGTCCATTCTCATCCAGATATCGGCAACAAAAATACAGTTACCGGATAGGCGGTGTAATCAGGAAAGCTATTCTCCAGCCAGGGCTTTTTGTATTTGTTGAGACAATCCTTTCATGGTAAAAGGTTTTTGTATAAATCCTTTGCAGCCGCGATCCAATATCGATTGAGCATGGCCATTGATGCTGTATCCGCTTGATAAGAGAACTTTTAAGTCAGGATTGATTTCCCTCAGTTTGTCAAAAGTTTTCCCTCCATCCCATTCCGGCATGATCATGTCGAGGATAACAAGATCAATCCGATCCATTGCTTTTTGGTAAATATTGATAGCTTCTTGACCACTCCGGGCGATGATGACGGGGTGTCCTAATCTTTTTAACATTTTTTCCCCAACGTCCACAATCACACTTTCGTCATCAACCAGCAAAATTGTTTCGGAGCCTCTTATCAATGAGATTGAAGTTTCTCTTTTCTCGAGGACTTTTTTCAAAGAAAGGGGCAGGTAGATGTTGAATGTAGAACCATGACCCTTTTGACTCCGAACTTTAATGAAGCCATCATGATTTTTTATGATGCCGTAAACAGAGGCAAGTCCCAGCCCTGTCCCTCTTCCCATTTCCTTGGTGGTAAAAAAGGGATCGAAAATCCGCTGCCGGGTTGAATCATCCATACCGATACCTGTGTCGGTGACCGCAATATGAACATAGTCCCCCGGCTCAATCCCGATGGATTGGCTGTCGGAATCATCAATGGTGATGTTGTCGGTTTGAACGGACAGGTCACCCCCATCCGGCATCGCTTGCCATGCATTGACATACAGGTTCATGATCATCTGTTCGATCTGGCTTTGATCGACCTCCACCGGGTGAACTTTCTTTTCGTATTTACAATGAATTCTGATTTCTTTTTTGGTTCGACCGAACAGGCGGCTCTGCTTTTCAATCAGATCATTGATGTTCGTTGGTTTAACCTCAAATTTTCCTCCTCGCGCAAAACCCAGGAGTTGTTTGGTTAAATGGCTCGCATCGTTGGCGTAGCTTTCGATGGCCTTAATATGTTCAATATTGTATTGTTGCGTGTCAATCTCGGCCATCATTAAGGATACGTGCCCGGTAATCCCTGTAAGAAGATTGTTAAAATCATGGGCGATGCCACCGGCCAAGGTCCCTATCGATTCCAGCTTCTGGGCAGCATGAAACTGGGCCGTCAACCGGTTCTTCTCTGTAATATCGGTTAAAGTCACCACGTTACCTGCAGGTTTGTTATCCATATCCATGATCGGTCCAGTACTAACCAGGATGTCCAGTAAATCCCCATGCTTGGTCAAACGTTGCGTTTCGAATCTTACAGGTTTTAAGGCGCTGAATAATTGTTCAGCGGCCCATTTCACTTTCTCTTTTTGATCATCCGGCACATAGGGGATTCGTTTTCCTTCCAGTTCATCAATAGTCCATCCAAACACCTGTGTAAATGCAGGATTGAGATATTGAGGGTAGCCCTGAATGTCATATACAACAATGGGGTCCGGGCTGGATTCCAAGATAGCCTTTAACCGTGCCTCGCTATGTTGCAGTTCATCTCGTGACTGTTTGCGATCGATCGCCATGGCGATTTGATGAGAAACGGCTGAAAGAACTTGCAGGTCTAAATGGTCGTAAAGGTGAGGGTCCGTGTAACTTTGCACCGCCATTACACCGATAACCGTATCTTTTACAATCAAAGGAATTCCCATCCAGATCAGCGGAACCGGCCCCCAAATCCCGCCTTTTGCCGCCCGTTCTTTAAGTGCTTTTTCTTCCAGCAAAATGGGTTTGCGTTGCAATACGACCAAACCGGTCATCGACGAATCCGTGTTAAAATCGCTTATCGGGTTGAAGTCGTCATCTGCTGTGTCGACATGATAGGGAAAATACAGGGTGCGTTTTTTGCTGTCCACAATGGCGATAAAAAAATTGGTGACATCGATAATTCGAGCCAACGATTCGTGGATGGAACGATAAAGATCCTCTAAGTTTAAAGTGGTGTTTACCGCATTGGAAATCTCAAAAAGCGTCTCATTGATTTTTTCAGCATGTCTGAGCAGGGCAATTTCATCCTGACTCCGGTAGTCTGATTTTTGGAAATCAGAGTTGTTCTCATGCGAAAATGCTTTCTTTTTTTCGACCATGAACCTCCTCTCAACATTTGATTTTGATAAGAAGTTGCTTTTTGAAAGCAGATTAAGCTTGAAGCTGGATTTGCGTGGGATAGATCACAGTATGTGTTATCCCTTGATATGGAATGCCCATTCTCATCCAGATGCCGATAATAAAAATGCAACTACCAGATGCTGGATATGTTGTCAACAGACCATTTTGATCCAAATTGGTTAAAATTCAAGTAATTAAGACGCTAAGGTCCTGTTTGCCCAAGCGTGGATTTTTCCCACCTTTGCCATCTGTAGATGGCGCCGTCCATTAAAAATAGACCTCTTTTTGTATCCAAAGGAAAAGCCGATATTTGGAATAAGCAGGCGTCTTTTTATTGATGAATTTGTAAAAAGTTGAACTCATCAGGTTTTATAGTAATAATATTATAAATGGACGTGAAATAAGCATAAAGGTCAAACATATATTACACCCTTTGCTCCTTCATTTAAGAACAAAAAGATAAAGTTCCCTCGGGCCATGGGCACCATGAACGAGGGTTGCCTCAATATCTGCTGTTTTGCTGGGACCGCTGATAAAAGTCATGCTGTCTGTAATACCTTCGGCCCGTTCATCGGGGTCCCATTTTAACAGCGTATATAACTCTTTCAGATCGGAAAGAATCTGTTCCAGCTTGATAACTGCGATGTGGATAGATGGGAGAAGTGAAACGCATCGGGATTGCCCGACGCGGGTTTTCATTGTCAGGGTAGCGGTTTCTGCAATGCAGTAATCGGCTGATGTAATACCAATGAATGAACTTGCAGCCTGCATGTTAAATTCTTTTTGCCATCTTGCTCCTGGTTTAATATCCGAATAATAAATAGGGATATTATGAGCCTGAAAGTGTGTAGATAGATCCAGACTCCTGACAAGTGGATGATCCCATGCAACAACTGACTTTTTATCTCCCCATTCAGATTCTTTTTCCATGGCTATCTGCAGGATGGAGGCTGCGGCTGCCGTCGCGTCCTTTTCCGCGGCAACCACCATATTCAGCAATCTGCCGGCATCGGTAAGTCGGTCGAGGAGGTCAAGGTGCAATTCTTTACTGCGTCCTTTAATTTTTTCAAGAAGGGCTAAATCGGTCGAATCCGGAACACTTTGGATGATATCATCCAGTGTTGGCTTGAAGGAATCCGTCCGCTTCAGTGCTTTTTTTATGTTGCCAATAAATTCGGCCTGTCTAACTTCAGTCATTTTGTTTTTCCGTCGTATTTTTTTTGAATCTTTGGATGAAACTTCGGTCTGCAAACTGTTTCAAATCGCGGCTTTGGGTCCAGCCCTTTCCTGCGAATGGAAGTCTGCTAATCATTTTATTTTTTTTGGGTAGAAATTTTTGCCCGGTATAAGCGGTTTTAAGAAAAAGATCGTAAAGAGGCCTGCTTCGTATCAGGTATGACCATGCAGCAAAAGACACTTGCTCAGCCCTGCTTTTTACCTTTACATCCCAGGTTTTATCCCCCTCGGCAAGTTTTGCACGAAGCAGAAGAAGCATCCGGGGGATATTTATATTGACAGGGCAGGCATCCATGCAGGCACCGCAGAGGGATTCTCCGAGAAAAAGGTCACATGCCTGGTTGATCCCCAAAAGAAGGGGATTGACTACAGCTCCGACGGGTCCTGAATAGGCATAATCGTAAGAGTGTCCGCCTATTTTGCCGTAAACTGGGCAAACGTTAAGACAGGCTCCGCAGCGGACGCAGCAGAGCATTTCTCTGAAATCCGTATCTGCCAGTATTCGGCTCCGGCCGTTATCGATGATAATCAGGTGGAACTCTTCAGGGCCGTCTGTCTGTTCGTTTCTTCCGGGGCCTCCGATATAGCTGACATATCCAGCCATGTTTTGTGCGGCAGCGCCCATGGCCAGGAGCCTGAAAAGGATTTCGTGGTCTTTGAGATCAGCCACGACTCTCTCCATGCCCATGAAAGCAACGTGTACCTTCGGTAGGGTTGTGGCCATCCGGATATTTCCTTCATTGGAAACCGTAGTGATATGCCCGGTTTCAGCGCACGCAAGGTTGCATCCGGATATTCCCATGTCTGCTTTGAGAAATTTTTCCCGAAGTGCTTTTCTGGCGGCAAGGGTCAAAGTGGGAGGGTCATCAGTAAATGAGATCCCCAGCTTTTCCTGGAAAAGACGGCCGACCTGTTCTTTTGTTTTATGAATTGCCGGTGCGATGATATGCGACGGCTTTTCCCCTGCAAGCTGGATGATGTATTCGCCAAGATCTGTTTCCACGATTTCGATTCCGGCATCATTCATTGCAGAGTTAAGCCCGATCTCTTCGGTAAGCATCGACTTGCCTTTGACAGCGAGTTTTACATGATGCTTTCGGGCAATTTCAAGGCAATGCTTGACAGCGGTCTTGCCGTCATGGGCAAAATGGATATGACCACCGTTTTGCCGTATTCCGTCAGCGAGTGCGACCAAAAGAATATCAAGGTTTTCAATGGACCTCATCCTGATATCATGGGCCTTTAACCTGAGATCCGGTCCCTCGGGCAATTTGCGGTAACCTTCGGCGGTTCCCCTGCCGAAACGCTGTCCTAGGTTTTCCAGAGCTTTTTGAAGCACCGGATTGTTTATGGCTTCCTTGGCTATGGATTTGTATTTTGAAGTACTCAATCTGCTCCTTTCCGGTTGACCCGGCTTGTCAGGGCGTAGCGTAGCGAAGACTGAAAGGTGAAAAATTCTGCAACATCTCAGTTATCTGAGGGGTCGGAGAGTTTTTTCCTCAACAGTTTTTTTGGTGAACCGTTGGCTTTTTAGTAATTGTCGCAGGTTCGTCAGGGGGTTCACCCATTCGCCCGTATAACCCTTAACAAATTAGTACCGAACTTTGTACACGCCCCCTATCTTCCAAGTTAAGCCCAAAAGGCAAAGACGTCTATTGCCTTCGTGGGAATCTGTCTACTGGGGCTAGTTAAAATCTAGTTTAAGCGAGATAGCTGCCGTCCGCCAGTTTCTCGATATGATTGTTAAGGGTTGTACGGGCGAATGGGTGAACCCTCTGACGAACCGACCAGAGATTGTAAAACTCCCCGGCCCCTCAATGATATAAAAGATGCTCAATCATCTGGTTAAGCCCTTTGAGCATGTTTTCTGAAGTTGAAAAGTTGCCTCCTTTTGATGGACACTTGCTAACCTGCCAGCAATTGTGCAATATGCAAAGTTTTAACAGATGACCCTATTCTGCTAAGTCTTCCCTGGATATTCATCAGGCAGCTCACATCGCAGCCTGTCACAGTATCCGCTCCCGAAGAAATAATGTTATTGACCTTATCGTCTACCATTGCCGTGGAAATCACCGGGTATTTAACGGAAAAGGTTCCACCGAATCCGCAACATCTGTCTGGGTCTTTCATCTCGACAAGTTCTGCTTTTTTGATATTTCGTATCAGCTGCCGCGGCTGTTCACTGATCCCCAACCCCCTCAACAGATGACAGGAATCGTGATATGTAATTTTTCCATTATAACAGGCACCGACATCTACGATTTTAAGGATATCCACAATGTACTGGCTCAGTTCAAATGTTCTTTGACCCACCTGAACAGCCCGCTCAAACCACTTTGCGTCATCTTCAAAAAGTTCACCATAGTGGTTTTTAACCATATCTACGCATGACCCGGAAGGACATACTATTGATTCCGAGTCTTCGAAGATTTCAATGAATCGTTTTGCCGCCACTCTGGCAGCCCTGCGATATCCGGCATTAAATGCAGGTTGCCCGCAGCAGGTCTGATCCAAGGGGCAGTTTATGGAAATACCGAGTTTGTTGAAAATGGCAACCATGGCTTCTCCCACTTCGGGATAGATCCCATCCACCAGGCATTGCACAAACAGGGTGACATTTTTGGTAGATCTCATCGTTTAAAAATCCTATCGGTCAAGAGAATAGTCGAAATCGGATAAATTTATACACACAGGCATTGATTCCTGGCCTCTTCGTTGTCTCTGAGGTCTTCGCCGGAGCCATGGTATTTGATCACACCATTGTCGATGATATATCCCCGGTCGCTCAGATGCAGAGCAACTTGCAGGTTCTGCTCTGCCAAAAGAACGGTCATACCGCTCTCCTTGAGGCGGGCAATCTGATCTTAAAGTATGTTTACCATCAAGGGTGCCAATCCTTCGGTCGGCTCTTTGAACAGGCCTAAAATTGTTAACACTTCGATTA
>CAJHXW010000465.1_pt1 | contig 20400 bp, 17 predicted proteins | sample 9198581 | NCBI WGS metagenome assembly CAJHXW01 (sample SAMEA7708328, study PRJEB35096) | sediment metagenome | biome: marine neritic benthic zone biome [ENVO:01000025]; feature: sediment [ENVO:00002007]; material: shallow marine sediment [ENVO:03000034] sea grass bed [ENVO_01000059] ...
GTTAGGCAAAGAACAAAAGGATCTGCGAATGGTCGATTTTTTGCCACCAGATGAATTCCTGAACCGAATGGTTTCTTTGAAATAAACAATATTCATTTAAACAAAAAAAAGGAGGCAGAAGATGTTGAACATCCGGTTTTTTCTTAACGAACCAAATGGCAAGCCCTGAAAGCATTTTAAAAAAATGATGCCCGGTCTGGGCGAAAAATATGAAATTAAAATTGAAACCGTGTCGAAACCAAAAGCAGACTATTTGACGGACGAATATTTTGATCTGGATTTGCCGGTTGCACCTGCTGTGATGATTGAAGATGAAATCTTAGTTGAAGGTTCCGATATCTCTCAGTTAAAGTTAGAGTCTGCAATTTGCAGGCACTTAGGCCTTCTGGAACCGGAAGAAACTAAAAAAGGACTTTTTAATCGTTTTCTAAAACATAAATAATTCCACTAATGGTAACTGCTAACATGAAGGTGAAGTCCTTTTTGAATCAACCTATGGGAAAATTTAATTTAAATATATTTAATTTGCCGGATCAATTAAAAATCGACCCAGATGTCAGCCTCGCCCCCACAATGAGAGCAAACCGCATGTCCTTCGGCCTTTCCTTTCTCTTTGGGCACAATTTGGGGAGCAGCTTCTTCCGCCATATCCTCGACGAGGTTACATGTCACTGTCATTTCGGCTTCATTGCCACATTTGGTGCATTCACAAATTTGTTTAAATTTTTTCTCAGCCATCTTTAACCTTCCTTATATTAAATATTTATGAGAACGACTATAAAACGAAAAGGAGTAATAATATTCTATTGCCACTCCTATTTATTAATATAAAAAGAAGCTTAGCCGGTCAAGAGCAAATATAGGGAAAACCTTTTTTACCCTTGACACAACGTGGCTGATAAGCGAAACCTGGATTATATAACAAATTAAGGTCGCAAGATGAACGCCTTTGAGGGAATGGTATAAAAGATATATTTTAACCTTTTACGCGATCATCATTTTTGAATAACAATGTAAGGAGGGCACTATGGCTTATGATCCTGAAATGGATAAGGTTCTAAAAAAATGGAAGTGTGAAGAAACGGGACTTGTTATCTCAATTAATCGGTACGGCAGTGGTGAAGCTAAACTTCAGATCGGCCCAAGAATTTTGCTTAAAAAAGATGGTAGCGAAAGAGCTCCGGTAAAAGCCGGTCGCCTTACCATAGAAGATTTGATGTGGTTTTACGACATGATTGATGAGGTAAAAGATGAGCTATCGGGCCTTGCAAAACCTGAGTGATGGCATTATAGCTCCTGTAAAGGGAAAGAATTCTCCAAACTTAGGTCCAGTTGCAATCATGGTGAGCAGTCAGGCTGACTTGAGTCTATTTTGCAGCCTCACAGATCTGGATGAGAAAAATTACAAAAATCTTTTAATCAGCAGATTATACGTTGGAAATTCCGGCAAAGAACAATTTGCCGTGGTGGGACCTCTTGTTGGCGCACCTTATGCAGTCATGCTTCTCGAAACGCTTATTGCCTGGGGCGCAAAAAAAATTATATTTTTCGGATGGTGCGGGGCAATATCCCACGATGTAAAGATCGGGGATATTGTTATCCCAGCCGGTGCGATGATTGACGAAGGGACATCGAAGCATTATTATCAGGGGGATACTAGCATGTCCCGACCATCTTCTCATATTCTCCAAAATGCAAAAGAAACTTTTATTAAAGCAGACCTTACTTTTCACGAGGGTATTATCTGGTCAACTGATGCCATCTATAGGGAAACCTGCGAAAAGGTAGAGTATTATCAGGGAAAAGATATTCTGGCGGTTGAAATGGAACTGTCTGCTCTTTTTTCTGTGGGAAAGTTTCGAAATGTTCACATAGGCGGAATTCTTGTTGTCTCTGATGAACTTTCAACTTTAACTTGGCAGCCCGGGTTCAGGGAAAAACGGTTTAAAGACAACCGTATGTCTGCAGCTAAAGCGATAAAGGCATTGTGCAGCTTCTTAAATGAAGAAAAAAATGAAAAATATTGAAACTCTGGTTCAATCTTTAAAGAAATATAATGAGGCGTACAGAGGCGGAAATCCGCTGGTAAGAGATCACGAATATGACAGCCTTGTTGAAAACTTAAGAGAACTCGATCCTGATCATCCATTTCTGCAATCTGTAGAACCTGAAAAATTCAGCGGAAAAAAAGAAATCAGGCATCCGGTTCCCATGCTTTCAACTGAAAAAGCATATACTGAAGTGGAACTGGAGCGATTTGTAAACAGAGTTATAAAAGAAGCCGATAAGATCGGCATTAAAAAAATAGCATTTAAAGTAACGCCAAAACTCGACGGTCTGGCCGGTCGTGATGACGGAAAAATATTTGCTACGAGGGGAAACGGCGAAGTTGGATACGAAATCAGCAGTGCCTTTGAAAAAGGTGTGATTCCTTTGGGTGGCAGAGGATTTGGAATCGGCGAAATAGTGATTGTTAAATCTTATTTTAATGAACATCTATCCGATCATTTTGAACATCCAAGAAACATGGTTGTCGGAATTATTTCATCTGACACGCTGAATGAATCTGCTCAAAAGGCTCTTGAAGATAAAATGGTTGTCTTTGTTCCCTATGCCTTGCTTCCGACCTGGAAAGGAAGTGGAGATGAGCTTTTAAAAAATACCGGGGAAATTATGTCTGATCTTATATCAAGAACGGATTATCCGACAGATGGTGTTGTGGCTGAAACAACTGATGATGATGTAAAAAAATACATGGGAGCCACCGCTCATCACTACAGGTGGCAGGTCGCCATTAAGAAAAAGGGGGCGACCGCTTTTACGGTTGTTGACGGAATCACCTGGCAGGTTGGAAGAACCGGAAATATAACACCTGTACTTGAAGTTCGCCCAACGCGTCTTTCCGGAGCGACAATCAGGCGGGTTACCGGCCATCACGCTGGTTTGATACAAAAAAGGCATGTTGGAATCGGGTCCGAAATTGAAATCGTACGAAGCGGTGAAGTGATTCCAAAGCTCGAAAAAGTAATCAGAAAATCTGACCGGTTCAGCATTCCCAAAGAATGCCCTGCCTGCGGTATTATTCTTGACTGGAATAAGGATTTTTTAAAATGCAATAACCCTTGCTGCAAGGCCAAGATCGAGCAGGGTATCAGTCATTGGTTTAAAACCCTAGGTAATGCGGATTGGTTCGGTATAAAGACAATTCAGAAACTTGTAAATAGCGGTTATGACAGCCTGGAAAAAATTTATGCCATGACAATTGACGATTTTATTGATATCGGTTTTGGCCCGGTTCAATCAAAAAATCTTACAGAGGCCATTGATATAAGCAAAAGTAAACCTGTTGAAGACTGGCGCTTTCTGGCCGCTTTCGGCATTTCCGATCTTGGATCTGGTGATAGCCGGAAGATTCTTTCACATATCAGATTTGAAGATCTTATGAACTCAAAGGCTGAAGATATAGAAAAGATACATGGCTTTGGTTCCATTACGAGCAGATCAATTGCAGCCGGCATTGGCAGGATAAAGGATTCCATAAACCACATGCGGTCTTTAGGTTTTAATCTTGTAAAAACAATATCTGCAAACGATAAAAAGGTTTCCGAAAGCTTCTTTTATGGTAAAAGAATCGTATTTACAGGGAAAATGAACCACGGCTCAAGGGAAGAAATACAAGCAGGAGCAAGAAAACTCGGCGCGGTGGTGCAAAGTTCTGTCAGTGGCAATACAGAGTACCTGGTGTGCGGAGAAAACCCGGGACAAAGCAAAATTGCAAAAGCCAAGAAATCAGGAGCCCGAATTATGCTTGAAAGCGAATATATCGACCTGCTGAAAAGGCCGGGGCATAAAAGCCTTATATAAAAGATGAGAGGTGAATCATGGAGGATAAAAAAAGAGCCCATATAATAATCAGCGGAAGAGTCCAGGGTGTTTTTTTTAGAATGGAAACCCTTAAAGCTGCGCAGCAATATGGTGTTTCTGGGTGGGTAAGAAATAAAGCCGACGGAACTGTAGAAGCCCTGTTTGAAGGAAATAAAAAGAATGTGGATTCAATTCTAAAGTGGTGCCAGAAAGGTTCACCGCCTGCAAAAGTTGAAAAGACGGTTGTAAATTGGGAAGATTACACCGGTGAGTTTGAAGGATTTAAAATCACATATTGATTTTTCCGGCACTTAAAAATCTTAATGTTGAAAATAAAAAAGGCGGCTTATTTTTATAATGAATAAGCCGCCTATTTTTTTTACACAGCGTCTTTAAGTTTTTTGCCTGCGCGGAATTTTACAACATTACATGCCTTGATTTTAATTGGCTCGCCTGTTTGCGGATTACGGCCCTTACGTGCTTTGCGACGTACTTTCGCAAAAGTACCAAAACCGACTAAAGTAACCTTTCCGTCTTTTTTCTTCAGCGCTTTTGTGATGTTGGTCATTAAAGAGTTCAGTGCATTAGATGCTGCAACCTTGGAAATCTTTGCGTCCTTAGCCATCTTTTCAACCAGTTCTGCTTTTGTCATTCTTCTTTTCCCCCTTTTTTTAATTAATAGCAGATAAACATAAGCCAATAGCCTGTTTGCCTATGTCAATATAGTAGGTGTTTTTTCATGTCAACATAAATCTGCATTTTCAGGCACTTTTTTTTAAAAAAAATCAGTAGGCCCACTAAAAAGAAGCATTTGCATAAATAATTTGTCAAAAAATAAGTATTGACAATAAACGCAGCGGATCAATATTTTCAAAACAGCGCATTGACAAAGGCTTCAGGATCAAAGTCTTGCAAATCTTCAATTTGTTCTCCAACCCCGATATACTTCAGAGGAATTTTGAGAGCAGCAGAAATACTTACAACAACCCCGCCCCTGGCCGTTCCGTCAAGTTTTGTAAGGGCAATTGCGGTGATAGCGAGAGCTTCATTGAATAATTTGGCCTGGGATAATGCGTTTTGACCTGTTGTTGCATCAAGGACGAGCAGAACTTCGTGGGGAGATCCTGGAAGTTTTTTAGAAATGGATCGCTTTATTTTTTTTAATTCTTCCATCAGGTTTATTTTGGTATGAAGCCTGCCCGCGGTATCAACAAGCACAATGTCGCAATCTCTGGCTATAGCGGCCTCAATGGCGTCGTATGCAACTGCAGCTGGATCTGTCCCCTCTTTCTGTTTAACAATTTCGGCGTGTGCCCTTTCAGCCCATATGATAAGCTGTTCTGCGGCGGCAGCCCGGAAAGTATCGGCGGCAGCCACCAGCACCTTTTTGCCGGCAGCAGTGTATCTTGCAGCGAGTTTGCCGATGCTGGTGGTTTTTCCGGTTCCGTTAACACCGACTACCATAATCACATGGGGGCGACTGGTAATCTCATCATATGCCGGATTCTTTGCGCCTATAAATGATAGCACCTCATTTTTAAGCAATTTTTTCAACTCACCCGCATTCTCTATTTTTGACGACCTGCTTAAGATACTCTCTATAATGCCCATGGATGCCTGAACACCCATGTCTGAAGTGATTAAAAGTTCCTCAAGTTCTTCCAGCAGGTCATCATCTATTTTTTTCTTTTTACCAAAAAGATTTTCGAGATCGGTTGTAAGAATTTCGCGGGTTTTGGAGAGACCTGCTCTCAGACGTTTGAAATAAAGAGTTTCCCGGTCCGGTTGCTCTTGATTTTCTTTAATAGCCTTTTTTTGTAGCGCCTTATTTTTGATCCATTTTAGAGCCATCAAAATTAGTTTGACACTTCCTCTCGCTGTTCAAAGTTTACAGAAACGACTTTTGAAATTCCTTTTTGTTCCATTGTAATTCCGAAAAGGGTGTCGGCAAACTCCATGCTGCTCTTGTTATGTGTGACCATAACAATTTGAGATTTTTCACCAATAAGTTTAAGCAGATCATTAAAGCGATACACATTCACATCATCAAGGGGGGCATCAATTTCATCCAAAAGACAGAAAGATGTCGGTTTGATTAAAAAGAGTGAGAAAATGAAGGCAATAGCAGATAGGGCTTTCTCTCCACCTGAAAGAAGACTCATTCTGGTCAGCTTTTTCCCGGGTGGATGGATCATAAACTCTACACCTGTTTCCAGGGGGTTTTCCGGTTGCGAAAGAGTAAGTTTGGCTGTTCCGCCTTCAAAAAGACGCGGAAATACTTTGGAAAGTTTTTCATTAACCAGGTTTAAGGTATTAATAAATCGCTCTTGAGTGATCCGGTCAATTTTTTTGATGACCTTTTGAAGGTCTGCAACAGCTTTTACAAGATCGTCACGCTGTTTGGAAAGAAAATCGAACCTGATTTTATGCTGTTCATATTCTTTTATGGCGCTAAGATTCACATCGTTGAAATTTTCTATCTTTTTTTTCAAACGGGAGAGTTCTTCTTCCATTTCATCCGGCGACATTTTCATCGTCAGTTTCAACTCATCTGACATCTTTTCATTTTCCGCTTTTATTTCGGAAATAGTCATATGATAGCGTTCTATCAGTCGGTTTTCGATATTTTCCCGTTTTAAATGTCGCTGGGATTGCTCAAGTTCGAGCATACGAAACTTTTCTAAAACTTTTTCCCGTTTTTTTCGAATGCCTGAAATATTATCATCGCTATCTTTCAGGGTTAAATCAATTTTCTGATAATCGTCCTCATTGTTATCAATGGCATGTTGTAAAATCTTTATATTTTCGTAATTCGCAAAAAGCTTATGTTCAAATTCTTTTATTTTTTGTTTTAAAGAGATTTCCTTTTGATTTTTTCGGTTTATTTCTGCAGTAAGCTGATCGAATTGATCAATATTATCATCAAGAAATTCTTTAAGTCGATTTGCTGTGTTGTCGTTGCTTTCCAGCTTTGCATTTAAAGAGGTTATGTTTAGCTTCAGTTCGACGGTTTCCTGGTCAAAAGTATTTACCTGGGCTGATATAGAGTCCGCTTGAGCTGATTTTTTCGTAATTTCTTTTTGCAGGTCCGCAATGTGATGGGAAATTTCAGCCAAAGCCTTATTATATTCTTGAATTTCTTCATCAGCATCGCTTTCCTCACCCATAAGCTGCTGCTGCTCTAAACGCACAATTTCAAGATGGTGCCGGCAGTGCTTTAAGTCTTCAGAGGCTTTGTAAAAATCTTTTTCCGCTTCAATCCCCTGCTGGGAAGCCTTGGTTTTTTGTTCGATTAGCTGTTGCAGGTCGCTTTCCAAAACGCGTAGCTCGGATTCCATTTCGGCTTGATCTGCACGAGCAGATTCCAATTTCCCGGTTAAACCATCAATACTATGCTTTAAATCCTTAATCTCCTGCTTTTTAGTGAAGATACCGGCAAAATTTTCTCTGCTTCCACCAATGATCAGGCCCTGATGGGACAGTATGTCGCCATCTTTAGTTACTACGGTTTGCAGTGCCCCGTTGCTGTTAAAGATTGTTTTGGCTTCTTTCATATCGTTTACAACAAGAACGTGTCCTAAAAGCGCGCTGGTTATATTTTCAAATCCCTTTTTTACTGAGACATGATTTAAAAGAAGTTTTGCAGGATCAGGCTTTTTTTGCTGTCCATATTCAATTTGTCTGATAGTTGAAATTGGAATGAATCCGCTGCGGCCGGCACTGTGAGACTGAAGATAGTCTATGGCATCAAGACCCGCCTGTTGATTCTGAACCAATATATACTGCAAGGATTCTCCAAGAGCCGCCTCCACTGCAGTTGCAAAGGCGGGCTCCGGATCGATAACATCCGCCATCAGGCATATGACATCGTTTTGCAGTTTGGAGCTTTTTCTATCGATACTTGAGTTATGGTCAGCGGGTTTTAGGCTATGCACTTTCATTATTGCTTTCACGCCGTCCTTGTACCATTCAAAGCCATCCTCCATTTTCTTTAAGGCAGCATAATTTGACTTATTGTTGGTTTGTTCAAATTCAAGGGTCTGCACATGCTTTAACTGGGCAGCCAGTGTCTTGCCTTTGTCATCGAGCTGTTTGCTCGTTTTTTCAATGTGCTCTGAAAGATCGTTGATCTTCTGTTTTAAAGATTCAAGCTGCTCCTTTGCTCTGGTCTCTTTTTTCAAGGCGTCGGTGGCTTCTTTTTTTGCGATCACTTCTTCCTCATTTGCCCTTTTCAGACGTCTTTTAAGGTTTTCTTTATTGCTTGATGCATTCTGATAGATATTTTTATATCTGGCTTCCTGGGCCACTTTGTCCACAAGATCTTTATTACAGATTCCAAGATCACTATTAAGAACGGACAATTGTTCTTTTATGCCGGCTGAATCAGCCTGGAGTTTTTCAAGTGTTATCTTTGTTTCATGAATATTGTTTTTTATAATGCTGCTCTGATTATCACACTGGGTAATTTCAGACTCCATTTTGCTTCTTTTTTCTTTCAGTTCTTTACTTGATGATTCAAGTTCTGAAGCTTCTATGGCAAGTCTTTCAACATCTTTTTTGAAATGAGCAATATCATTTTCTGTCCGGTCAATATCTCGCTGCATTTCATATTTAGTCGATTTTTGTGTCGATATTTCCTGATTTTTTTCCCAGCGTTTAAGCTTTATTTCTTCAATGGCAAGGTCAAGCTTTTCAAGTTGTGTTGAATGACCGATGTCTTCATCCTTCAACTCTTTTAATAGAGAATCCGCTTCATCAATACGTTTTGTATAATCATCATAATGCAAAAGCGCCAGGCAAAAGTCGAGTTGTTTGATGCGTTCCTGGTGAGTTTTATAAAGCTGTGCTTTTCTTGCCTGCCGTTTCAGACTGGCCATTTGTCGCTTAATTTCAGAAATAATATCATTAATGCGTAACAGGTTTTGGTTAGTAGACTTAACTTTTCGTAAGGCTTCAATCTTTTTGCTTTTAAAGATTGTGGTTCCGGCAGCCTCTTCAATGAAAAATCTTCTTTCATCCGGTCCGGCATCAGTGATTGCACCGATATTTCCCTGCTGTATAACGGCATACGATTTTGCGCCAAGACCGCTTCCTAAAAAGACTCTTTGTACATCTTTAAGCCTGCATGGCCGCTTATTTATTAAATAGGCGCTTTCACCGGATCGATAAAGGCGTCTGGTAAGCATAATTTCAGTAAAATCCTTTAATTCTTCCGGTGCTGAACCATTGTCGTTTAAAAGGGTCAAAGATACCTCAGCCATATTAAGTGGCATCTTACCTTTTGTACCGGCAAATATGACATCTTCCATGGATTTACCACGAAGAGTTTTAACACTCTGCTCACCCATCACCCACCGCAAAGCATCAACCACATTGCTTTTTCCGCAGCCATTGGGTCCAACAATTGCAGAGATGCCAATGGGAAATTGGATTTTCTCCTTTTCAAAAAAGGATTTAAATCCAGATATTTCAAGTTTTTTAAGTTTCATTCCGAAGCTCTCCGATTTAATTTCGATACGCTGTGTATTTTGCTTATATTTTAATCTTCAAGCTTATAGCAGGAAAGATTTTGCTTGTAAAGAAAAAAACACAACAGGGTGTATGTTTTATATTTAAAGATACAATATGTGGTGGATTTTGGTTTTATTGTGTATTTTATAGTAATTCTCATAAATATGTTCCGTTTTAAATGAGGAAACTGTATGAGTGTATTAGAGATCGTTAAGAAAGAACTTCAATCCAATCTTGGCAATTTATTAAGATAGTACTAATAGCAAGATCAATTATAATATGATCAATCGGTTCTTTCTTTACGACCTCTTATATACAAGTTTTTCATCGTTTAAAATGGAATATATTTATGAGAAACAGTATAGAACAGATGGATATCGTATTAGAAAGTAAGTGGCAAAAATTAATAGTCAACCATCCATGGACATTCTTCAATCCTAAAGTATCCAGCCTAAAAAGCTTTTGTTCTTTCATGTTCTGAATTTATAAAAAAATGCTCCGGGCTTTAGACTTCCACAATCAGCCTTTCTGACCTGGTTTTTTATTCCGTGATCCAGTTCGAGGAAAACAAGCCACGGAGGCTCCTTATCCAGGGTTAGGTCAACATGTTGTATCCACAAAGCGCTTGACACACAGGTGCCCGGCACATATACTGCGGCTCGCAGTAAAGCAAGGTCTTTCCCCTTCCCTAAAAGGCAAAAAAGCACTGAAGTTGTAAAAGATTTATTATGAGCCCAATTCTTGATTTTCCATTAAATATAGTAAGCACCAAAAGAAAGGGGTAATTAATTGAAAGTATTAATCCTTGGCGCCGGATTGGTGGGTGGCCCCATGGCAATAGATTTGGCCAAAGATGCGAAATTTAATATAACACTTGCCGATATAAACAAAGATTCTTTAGACAGAATCGGTGCAAAAAATAAAATATCCGCCATTCAAAAAGATCTGTCGGATTCACAAAGTATAAAAGAAATTGTAAAAGATTTTGATATTGTTTTAAACGCCATGCCTGGATTCATGGGGTACAACACTTTAAAAGCCATCATTGAGTCAAATAAAGATGCGGTAGATATTGCCTTTTTCCCTGAAGATCCCTTTACGCTGGATGAACTTGCTAAAAAAAATAATGTGACCGCGATCATGGATTGCGGTGTTGCTCCGGGAATGAGCAATGTACTGATTGGATATGTCGATCATCTGTTGGACAAAACTGAAACGGCATTAATTTACGTTGGCGGGCTACCGGAAGTTCGTCAATGGCCCTATGAATATAAAGCCGTTTTTTCACCCATCGATGTGATAGAAGAATATACACGCCCGGCTCGTTTTGTTGAAAATGGGAATTTAGTTATTCATCCGGCATTATCAGATTCTGAATATTTGAACTTTCCCAATATAGGAACCCTGGAGGCATTTAACAGTGATGGTTTGCGCACTCTGGCTGAAACAATCGATGCGCCCAACATGAAAGAGAAAACTCTGCGTTATCCCGGTCATATTGAAAAGATAGCGGTCTTAAGAGAAACCGGATTTTTTGATAAAGAAAAAATAGATATAAAAGGTACAAAAATTTCACCATTGGAGTTTACCGCAAAATTATTATTTCCCAAATGGCAGTTAAAGGAGGGAGAATCAGATATTACCGTAATGCGAGTAATCATTGAAGGAACCAAGGATGGAGAAAAACTAAGGTATACCTATGATCTGTTTGACCGATTGGATAAGGAAACAAATACCCATTCAATGGCGAGAACTACCGGATATACAGCAACCATGGCAATCAGAATGATCGCCAAAGGACTGTATAAAGAAAAAGGTATATCGCCCCCGGAATTTATTGGAAGAAAACCGGAATGTGCCAGGTTTATGTTAAAAGGATTAGAAGATCGTGGCGTATTTTATAAGGAAAGTATAGAGAGATTAAACACTTAGGATTTATGATGTATTCTCAGGCAATTACAAGAAATCCCTGTAAAAATTTTGCTGCCGGGATCACCTCCTCATCAAATCTGGGCAAACCTGACTATGCATTAATGCTACAGCAGCACCAGGCCTATGTTGAAACATTAAACAAGATTGGCCTTCAGGTTACTGTGTTAGAAGCATTAGATGATTATCCTGATGCCCATTTTGTAGAAGATACAGCCGTTGTCGTCCCTGAAATAGTTGTTATTGCCAGACCGGGTGCAAAAAGCAGAAGGGGTGAAGAAATTACCATTGAAGACGAACTGGTAAAATATAAGAATATTGAAAAAATAAAGGCTCCCGGTACAGTCGATGGTGGTGATGTTTTGATAATAGGTAAAAAAGTCTATATTGGGATTTCCCAAAGAACAAACCAGGAAGGGGCCAATCAATTATCAGAAATTCTGAAAAAATTTAGCTATGATTCAACATATATCCCTGTCAAAAAAGGATTACATCTAAAATCTGACGTAAATGTTATTGGAAAAAAGACTGTATTAATGAAGGACATTTTTTTTGATCATCAAGATTTTAAAAGATATAATAAGATTAGGATTACACCGCAAGAGTCGTACGCCGCCAATTCCCTTTGGGTGAACCATAAGCTAATTATCCCAAAGGGATTTCCCAAAACAAAATTGAGATTACTTCAAGCTGAATTCGATGTCATTGAACTTGATATGAGTGAAGCCCAAAAAATGGATGGAGGTCTGACCTGCCTTTCTTTAAGATTTTAAAATGTGAGGTTATTTTTCGGAATCTACGCTTACCTGCGTGAACCCAAAGTTTTCTAAAGTATCTGGCTTAGAAAAAGCTTTGTTCTTTCATGCTCCGGGTTTTTGAAAAAATGCTCCGGAGTTCCGACTTCTACAATGGCCCCCTCATCCATGAAAATGACATTGTCAGCCACTTCCCTGGCAAAACCCATTTCATGGGTGACCACAACCATGGTCATTCCTTCTTTTGCCAGGGTTTTCATCACATCGAGCACTTCACCTATCATTTCGGGATCCAAGGCGGATGTCGGTTCATCGAAAAGCATCACCTTGGGGTCCATGGCAAGTGCGCGGGCGATGGCAACCCGCTGCTGCTGCCCTCCGGAAAGCTGATCCGGATAGACCTGGGCTTTATCGCTAATGCCGACTTTATCCAACAGAGCCATGGCCTTTTCTTTTGCTTGGGCTTTTGAGCGTTTACGGACCACACATTGTGCCAGAGCTACATTTTCAAAGGTGGTTTTATGGGGAAAAAGATTAAATGATTGAAATACCATTCCGACTTCAGCACGCACCTTGTTAATGTTTGTTTTGGGGCCAAGCACATTTACCCCATCGATCATTATTTTTCCCGTGTCCGCTGTTTCCAGCCGGTTCAGGCATCTTAAATATGTGCTTTTGCCTGATCCCGAAGGTCCGCAAACCACAACCACTTCACCGGCACTGATTTCATTCGACACATCAACCAGGGCCTTGATCTCATGGGGTGCATGAAAGGTTTTATATACATTTTCAACTTTAATCACGTCGTTGCCATCCTTTTTTCAAGATATTGAACAAACATGGAAAGTGAAAAGGTCATAAAAAGATATAAAATTGCACAAAGAAAATAAAGTTCAAATGGCATCAGGCTTGCGGCCACCGCTTCCCTTGTGCTCTTGAGCAATTCGGAAATGGCCACTACTCCAAGGAGTGAAGAGTCTTTGATGAGGCTGATAAACTGACCCGCAAGCGGGGGTAAAATCCTTTTTAAAGCTTGCGGCAGGATGATATACCCCATGGACTGCATATAGGTCATCCCAAGAGAGCGCGAGGCTTCTATCTGTCCCTTATGTATGGACTGGATGCCGGCCCTGACGATTTCGGTGACATATGCTCCCGCAAAGCAGGCCAAAGAGAAGACTCCGTACCAGAATGCAGGAATGCGCCCGATTCCGTATAGAGCTAGGAGATCGTTTATCACAGTCCCCATGACATAATACCAGATAATGATTTGAACAAGGAGCGGTGAACCACGAATCAATTCAACGTAAACGATGGTTAACCATTTAAGGGCAGGATTTGAAGAGATGCGGCACAATCCACCGATAATACCCACCAGGATTCCCAAAATTGTGGCAATCACGCTGAGCTTAATGGTAATCCACAGACCAACTATTAAAAGACCGGCTTTCCATTTTTTATAACTGGCAAGTACATCTGTTTCAGATATCGAATCTCCCTCTTCGACTTTCACGCTGGAAGCAGGAACAGTAAACACCTCGCTTTCTTCTGTTCCTTTTAGGGTGATGACAGCCTTTTCGCCTTTAATTTCAATGGATCTGATTCTTCCACTAAATTCAGCTATAGTATTAATGTCACCTTCATAAAGGAAATATTGGGGAATCCGATGCCACCCCCATATATACTCTACTTTTTGTGTGGCCAGGTAAAATAATCCGATCCCGATTAGCATGATCGCGACAAATACTCCGACCCATAAATTATAATGGGGTATTTTGCTTAACTGGCTATGATCTTCTGGTTCACCCATGGTATTCGTTTTCTTTCTGGCAGATAGTTATAATGAAACAGGCCAACCAAGAAAATATCAACCATGATTGGCCTGTTAAGTCTATTATAATACCTTGTTATTTAACATCTTTTTTCCATTCAGAACCGATAATCCAGTAATTGTAGGTTTTTTCGTAGAACCCGTCACCCTTGGTTTGCCTTAAAAAATTGTTGAGATAGTTCAAAAAGTCAGGATCACCCTGATTGATGGCCCATGCAAGAGGCTCATAGGTAAACGGTTTATTTAAGAAAACGGTTTTGCCTTTTCCATGAGCACCGTACATATACCCGCAGAAAGGAAGGTCATAGATCAAAGCATCCGCCTTGCCGTTGATGACTTCCATGGCCGCGTCGGCTTCAGCTTCATAGCCTTTATAAGTGGCATTGGGCAGATATGTTTTTATGGCCTTTTCACCTGTGGTTCCCACCCTTGAGGTAACCACATATTTTTTCTTGTTTAGATCTTTGTAGGATTTCACCTTTTTGGCGTGTTTTTTGTTTAACAAGATGGATTGCCCCACAACAATATAGGGATCCGCAAAAGCTACTTTAAGATTTCTTTCCTGGGTGATGGTCATACCGCCCATGATAATATCGAATTTATTTGTCACCAGAGCCGGGATAATACCATCCCATGCGGTGTTGACCGGTACAAATTTAACCCCCATTGCCTTGGCCAGTCTTTTTCCAAAATCCATGTCAAAACCGATGTAGGCACCTTTTTTACTGGTCATTTCAAAAGGTACATATCCAGACTCAAATCCGACACGAAGTTCTCCTCTTTTTAAAATTTTCTGGATTGTCGATTTTTTAGCAAGTTGAATATCTGCACCAATTGCAGGCATTAAAATACAAAAAGAAAATAAAATGCTTACCGCCAACCCAATTACTAAACTTTTTTTCATTTTTCCCCTCCTTAATTAATTTTGTTTAGTCATATTGCAGCAGAAACTGACCGTTTAGCCACAGGTTAATATGACTCCCCCCCTTAAAAAATTCCCCTAAAACCATTTGTGTATTACTCTTTGACCTATTGGAAATATCTTCTCTTTTAAGATAAATTATCTGAGCGTGATTACACTTTGTGCATATCACTTCAGCTGGTTCCTTTGTCCAGCATGGTCACACTCTTTTTGGATTACTATTTACTTAACACAATAATCTAAAATCGCAAGATATTTTTTGTTGGCATAGAGACGAGCAGGTATTTATGCCTTTTGTGATAAACCTTTGCCTTGACACAAATGTTGCGGAAAGACTATAAAGTTGAGGGATATAAAACCTGGTGGACTGAAACTCAACACCCAAAGAAGCGGAGGGTATCCATGCCTGAAAAAAAACCGGTAAATATTGATGAGCTTTTGGATAACGATATAGTTAAAAGCGTAACCGATAATATTAACCAGGAAATAATCGAAAGAAGAGAGAGCATTCCGCCAAAGTGCGATGTTTTCTCTAAAGACTATACCATGCTCAGTGAGGATTCGAGCTATCATTTTAATATTGGCAATGAAACAGGGAAAAGCCTTCCAAAAATTATCGGAAACAAGGTTCAAAAGATTGTTGGCGTCGATTCGCCAGACGAATCTGTTAAAAAAGAGTATTCAAAAAGGCGTCGTATCGGTCTTGTGTTTTCCGGCGGGCCGGCACCAGGAGGGCATAACGTGATTGCAGGGCTTTATGATGCAGCAAAAAAAGCCAATGAGAATTCAAAAATATACGGCTTTTTGCTTGGTCCTGACGGAATCATTGAAAATGAGGCTGTTGAATTGACCGACGATATTGTAAATGCATACAGAAACCTGGGTGGTTTTGGCATGATAAAGACAGGCCGGACAAAAATCGATACAGATAAAAAAATGACCCTTTCCAAAGAGACCTGTAAACAGCTTAAGCTCGATGCGCTCGTTATCGTTGGGGGAGATGATTCAAACACAAATGCTGCATTCCTCGCCCAAGAGATGTTTGAAGACGGTGTCCAGGTTATTGGTGTTCCCAAAACCATTGACGGGGATATCCAGGTAAGAGACGCAAACGGCAAGGTATTATGCGCCATGTCATTTGGCTTTCACACGGCAGCTCGATCTTTTGCCAATTCAATTGGAAACCTGTGCACAGACAGCAGTTCTGATGTCAAATACTGGCATATCTGCAAAGTTATGGGACGGGTTGCAAGTCATTTGGCGCTTGAGGTTGCCCTACAGACTCACGCGAATATGACCCTTATCGGGGAGGATCTTGCCGACTATACGGATAAAGTTAGAATTAAAAGGGCTGAAAAAGAAAATACCGTGGACTATACCGCATATGGTATGACTCTGCGTCATCTTTCCCGCTTGATATGTGATGGCATTGTCAGGAGAGCGGCTGTGGGAAAAAATTACGGCGTCATCGTCATACCCGAAGGCGTGCTGGAATTTATAAACGAAATACAAGTTTTTATTATAAAGCTTAGCACGATCATTGCAGAATATAATAGATCCCATGATACTCATTTTCATTCTCGCTTTCCCTTGCTTAAGGACAAACTGGAATACCTTAGGGGACTTGCCCGCCGTTCACGGGAAGATGAATCTTTTACGGTTTGGAACACAAGGGATGATGACCTGTTTAATGTTATCCCGGCATTTTTCCAGGAGGGGCTTCTTATAGAAAGGGACAGTCATGGAAATTTCCAGTTTTCGCAGGTTGAAACCGATAAAGTCATTATGGGACTGGTTAAGGATTACCTTAATATCTTAAAAGAACAAGGTGTGTATAAAATAGGAATTAAAAAATCCTATTACAAAAAGGCTCTTAATAAAGAAGGGCTTGATCCTGATTCTTTCGGTCCGGTTATTTTTAAGAACTACACTGATGATGAGTTCCTGCTGGTTAAACCATCAATTATATCCATAAAAACCCTTAAACAGGCGCTTGTAAAGAAACACCTATTAAATAAGAACGAAAAAATTCCTGCTTCCATTGAAATGATTTACAAAAAATCGGTCCCAAATTTCAAAACCCAGGCCCATTTTTACGGTTATGACGGTCGGGGAAATGATCCGACCCGTTTTGACTGTAATTACACTTACAACCTGGGGCTGACCGTATTCAGTTTAATAGCTAATAATGCCACAGGTCAGATGGCTGCCATTAAGAATTTAGAACTTGATTTTTCAAAATGGGAACCTGTGGGAATACCCATTGCACCCTTAATGCATCTTGAGGAAAGAAAAGGAAAACTGGCACTGGTACTGGAAAAAAGTATTGTGGATATAAATTCGAATTCTTTTATAATTGTAAAGGCTTTAAGAGAAAAATGGCTGGCAGCTGAACCGGGAGAGGACAACTACAGAAGGCCGGGTCCCATACGCTTTACAGGAAAAAGTGAGGAGGACAGACCAATCACTCTTGAGTTGAATGCGATTTAACTCAAAGGTCGGAGAGTTTCTCTTCAAAGGTTTTTTGTGAACCGTTTGCGTTTTAATGATTGCCATAGGTTCGTATTATTGTATCAATGCATCCCGCTTTTGATTTTCAATGACCCATTCATCTTTTTCTTTCAAAGGATCGAATGATACCGGTTTTCCAGGTTTTCCATCCGGCCCGATATACAACCGTTGCAGCTTGCCAAGAATGATTTCTTCCCACCTTTTTTCAGACACCTGTCTGGGCCAGATCATTTCTTCCTTTGGGCCACCTTCAACGATGAGTGGCGGGCCGACACCCACCTTTCCTTCGTATACTGAAATTTCCGTGCTTTTGTCTATACCTGCTTTCAGATTATAAGTCGTTCCACGCACACCTGCCACAGCAGTTTGGGTAGAGGTATTAAAGGTCCCGCGCCTCCCCCCGAATACACCGGTTATTTTAGCCCACATTTTTCCTATATAAAGTTTGGAAGAAAACCTTCGTAGCCTATCTTTAGGGAAAAGTGCCTGATTCACCATAAACAGCGTATCAGATGCCAGACGAATAATTGAATTATCCGGCATGGTTAATTCAACCATACCGTCTTTTCCCGTTTTAATAAAGCTGCCGGAAATAACCGGCATGCCGGATTTTAACGTTTGCCAGGGTCCATTTTGGTTCACACCGATTGATGTCTCACCTTTTTGCCAGGTCACCCTGATTTTCTCCAAAGCGAAAACCGGCGTGGCTAAGGCTGAAACTGAAATAAATGCAGCTGAAACAATAATTATAGATAAAACCTTTTTAAACACGTCTGCCTCCCTCAATGCACTTTTATTTTACAATAATGATTACCCTTCCCTGGGACAGCGGACCGGACATATTGTTTAACTGAGCAATTTTATTTGCATCCTTGGCTGCAAGCACCAGTTGGCTTGGATTTTCGGTAATACTATCCGCATGGACAATCATGGGATGATTACCGGTTCTTTGTTCCGATTTTGCTTTATCTAATGACGATCTGTAACCCACCACACCGTATTGGCGGACATAGGCCATAGAAACCATGTCCGGGCCGTAAAGTTCCCTGCCATCAGGGGCCAGAAGTTTTGGCGCTAAAGCCGGCTTAAAAGCAATGTCGGATGCGTCAATAATCAGCCCGGATACATGGCTATCTACAACGGTCGTGCCGGATGGCATGTTTTTTCCAGGGACAGTGCTTTCAGAAGCCATACCGTCTATGGGGGCTGCCAGCACAACTTCAGCGGAGCCGTCTTTAAAATATCTTGCGCTGCAGCGGACGGCATTCTTGACGACCCCCTCTATTTGACTGGTAGTGTTCAGAGTGTCTTTCAATGTATGATTACCGTCCACATTTATTTTCAGTATCAGCTCAAGAAGTTTCCTTTCAGCATCCACTTCCGCTGCTTTTTCCATCATGCGCATACGCACTGAATTATCCATCTTACGAGAGAAATTTACCCTGCCTGTTCCTTTGGCTACTGCTATTTTTCTTTCCCAGTCGATCATTTGGTCAAGCTTTTTACCGGCCAGTTTTGTGCAATTTATTTTTCGAATGGGCGAAGTAATAATGACTACCTTTCCGTATCCTAAAAATGCTGGGGAACCAGCTAAAATGGTTGCTGCATTTTGATCCACGACAAGATCACCCGGTGATATAGCTCCAAGACCGGTTACCCTTGCTTTTAAGGGCCTTTTGCCTGCAACGTGGGCTTTTTTAATAGCTGTCCGGTCCTGGACATATTTCACCGTTCCCCTTTTTACAACCACATCAAGCTTTACCTTTTCCTGGCTGTAAAGAACTGTGCCGTCTGGGGCCAGCAACCTGGGAGCTATAGCAGGAGAAAATGCAACGCCTGAAGCATCAACAATCAGGCCCGTGTATGGCGATTTTGAGGTGGCAACATTCTTCCCTGCGTCAGGAAGAAGGGCTTTGACAAGTTCTCCGGCAAGGGGAACCTTTACAACGATATCCACACCCCCGTCCGCATAATATTTTGTTTGGCAGATTTTTGGCTGTCGTACATACGCATTTATCCGTGAGATAACATGCGGACTGTCGCCAGCAAATGTGGAGCTGGTAACATTAATACCGGCAAGGACTCCTGCAATTTTTCGGTAAGCATCGAGAGTTGCAGCCCTTTGCGCCTCGTGTTTAATGGCTGACAAAGGTTTGTTGGAGTCGGACAAATTTGGAGCAGCAGTCCCCTGAGCAATGATGGCATTTTCGGTCCATAAAATAAAGCCATGGCTGATTTTATCAGCTATGCCGTCGCAATTATCCTGTGCTTGCGTCTCACAAGGCATATTGAAAAGTATGCATATTACAAATGAAACGGTTATGATGCGCCATCGACCTGTTAGTGTGTTCATTTAAAGACTCCTCATATCCTTTGGGGCCTCTGAAAAATAGTAATTTCCCAGATTTAGGTTGATCTGCCTGTCCTGCAACCCAGCGAAATGCACTGATTATTTCGTCGGGGTTAAATCAGGAAAATAGCTAATAAAAAAATTCCAATATCTTCAATTACCCGCTTTTTCATATTATACCTCCAATGATGGACCGATCCCCATTTTATTGGTTGAATGGAATTTAATGAAAGCATTAAAAAGAATTTTTAGAAATTAATGGAATCTGAGGTAATGTCAAAAGAATGGTGTTTATAACATCAGTGAGTTCTGATGTCAAACAAGTTATGGTTATTGCAGGGTATTGTCAAAGTTGAAAGTTGGGCATGACAGTTTCAATCCGGTGCCAGATTCTTTATTGAGCAAAGGTTGACGGCGTCGTAAAAAGATTCATATACGATGAGCCTTTTTTGACGCCAATCAGGGTTAATCCATGGCCTCCGGCACCTCAAACCCGCTGTCTTCAAGAGCTTTTTTTATAATATCCGTCTTGCAGGCGGAAAGTCTGAAATAGTATATTCGTTTGCTTGTTTGCTGAGCCGTTATTCCTACGTTAATTATATCCCCGCCATTGTCATTGATAACCTGCAAAGCCTTTTTAAATAATCCGGGTTCATCTTTTATCACGACATCTATACGGGAGCTGGCGGTGAGGATGCCCATCATATCGATAAAAGCCCGAAGTATA
>CAJHXW010000065.1_pt1 | contig 20202 bp, 10 predicted proteins | sample 9198581 | NCBI WGS metagenome assembly CAJHXW01 (sample SAMEA7708328, study PRJEB35096) | sediment metagenome | biome: marine neritic benthic zone biome [ENVO:01000025]; feature: sediment [ENVO:00002007]; material: shallow marine sediment [ENVO:03000034] sea grass bed [ENVO_01000059] ...
CCAGGATGTCTCCGCTACGAGTTATAAGTATAGTCAAATCAATTACAGCACGAAAAATATTTGAAAGATTCCCCAATCTCAAGAAGCAAGAGTTATGGGGTGGCGAATTTTGGAGCGACGGCAAATATATTGGTACCGTCGGAGAAGCCAAGTCAGAAGAAACAATAAGAGATTACATCAGAAATCAAAGCCCCGATAAGAAAAAGACAGAAACCCGGATGAAGCAACTCAAATTGTTTAAATTTTGACTGGATTCTCAAACTGGCACCAGATACCCCATCCGCTTGCGGTGGGGTTATTCATTGTTTATCTTTCTGATAAAAAATGTTTTTTGAATGCGGTTTAAACTAAACTATACATCGCAACTAAGTTTCGTCTTTATTAATCTGCCAATGTTCTGATTGAATATTTATTTGAGATAGCCTTAGGATGAAAGACATGGTCCGAAAAAAATCAACGGAGACAGTTGCAGGTTTGGACAGCAGAAAAACTATCATTATAGATCGTTGCTAAAATATCATACATGGAGGGAATCGATGATTAAGACAGTTATAATAACAGGGCCAGGGTTTCAGGATGAAGAGTATGTATATCCATATTACAGACTTTTGGAGGCTGGATATCATGTCGATGTAGCGACAAAAGACGGCGCCACGGTTCTTGGAAAATACGGTGTGCCAGCCCGTGCCACCATGAGTACCAAAGATTTAGATGCGGATGATTTCGATCTTGTTTTACTGCCCGGTGGGTTTGAAGCACCGGATCGTGTTCGCTTGTTGCCTGAGGTTTTAAAGTTTATCCGAAAGATGGATACACAGAAAAAACTAATAGCCGCAATTTGCCACGGTCCTTGGATATTGATCTCTGCAGGAATAACCGAAGGGAAAAAAATGACAGCATACTGGAGTATTGAGGCGGACATGATAAACTCCGGGGCCGATTACCAACATAAAATTCCTCTTGTGATCGATGATAATATTATCACCTCTCCGCATTACAACAATAATCCCGAGTTCATGGCTGCCGTGATCAATGAAATGGATAAACGTCAAAAATAAGGGTATGACCCTATGAAAAAAAATAGCAAGATATATGTGGCTGGTCACACAGGGCTCGTCGGAACAGCCCTTTTAAACAAACTTCAGGCCAAAGGTTATGACAATATTGTTACCCGCTCTCGAGAGGAGTTAAACCTTCTTGATCAGAATGCAGTCTCGCAGTTTTTCAAAGAAAAAAGGCCTGATTTCGTTTTCCTTTCAGCGGGCAAGACGGGCGGCATTTATGCAAACAATACCTATCGTGCTGATTTTATCCATGAGAATATATCCATTCAAAATAATATTATTCATCAATCTTTCATCCATGAAGTCGCTAAACTGATGTACTTTTCTTGCTCATGTATCTATCCCAAACATGCACCCCAGCCGATGCGTGAAGAGCATATTCTAACTGGCGCAGTTGAGCCCACAAACGAACCTTTTGCCATCGCCAAAATCGCCGGACTCAAAATGTGTGAATCGTATAACCGGCAATATGGCACGGACTTTATTCCTGTAATACCCACAAACATTTACGGACCCCAACAGAAATACGAACTGATGAACTCACAAGTTCTTCCATCCTTGATTCTTAAATTTCATAAGGCTAAAGAGCTTGGTCAAGGTGAGGTGGTTCTCTGGGGAACTGGGAGGCCGGCCCGTGATTTTCTGTATGTTGATGATCTGGTAGAGGCGAGTATCTATCTGATGAATAATTACGAAGACAACGAACCGATTAATATTGGCTCCGGCAAGGACTACACTGTTGTTGAAATGGCTGAAATAATTAAGAGGGAAGTCGGCTACAAAGGAGAAACCATCTTCGATCCCTCTCTCCCCGATGGAGTACTCAAAAAACTTCAAGACATTTCCCGCATCAGGAAACTGGGCTGGAAACCGGATGTGAGTCTTACCGAGGGTATTCATCTCACATACGAATCTTTCAAGGCCAGATTGATCAAAGGCGAAATTATAACGATATAACTGTGTGTAGCTATGAGTAAACAAGTAAGAAATATATCCATCTCACAAAAAGATAAGCGGCACCTGAAGACAGCGAGATTGAGCCAGGGGGAACGTTCCGAACAGGAACAGCCCGACAGTTATGAAAATATGGTGGTGATCAAACCGTGGGGCTACGAATTTCTGGTTTTTGAGAATGAATGGGTGGCCATCTGGTTTCTCTACATTCGAAAGGATCACTCGACTTCGATGCATTGCCATCCGAACAAAAAAACCTCGCTGACCGTACTTTCAGGGAAAGCCCTTTGTAATACATTCCGGCAACGGAACTTTATGTCGGCCGGAGATTCATTGATTATCAGCGAAGCGGTATTCCATTCGACAAAAGCATTGTCTCTAGACGGCATAGCTTTAATCGAAGTGGAAACACCTCCGGAGAAAGAAGATCTGGTTCGTCTCCAAGACAGTTATGGAAGAGAGAATTGCGGATATGAGGGTTGTTCGAAAATGACATCAAAAAACCTGGATGAGTTTAATTTCTTTTCTTTTAATCACCAAAACTGTAACGGCAAAACTTACAACATTAATAACCGATTTTCGATTTCCATGGAGTCTTACTTATCTCCGAAAAAATTTGAAGCATCTTTCAGGCCTGATCCAGATTCCATGTATTGCGTCTGCAAGGGGTCGCTTCTTGGATGGGATGATACGATTATTCTGGATGTCGGAGAGACGGAGAGGCCTGTATTTTTCCCCCAGGATATGGGAGTAAAAATCGATGAAGAAACAGTTCTCATGAAAATGACAACAGTGAACAAATGAACTGTGATGCGGTTATATTCGATTTCGACGGCGTCATCGGCAAAACAATGGAGAAGAATTATCAGGCCTGGGATGCTGCGTTCAGAAAGATTGGCATTGTGATCGACCGAAAGTTGTATCTTGCCACGGAAGGGATGAACACAAAAGGTGTGGCCGAGATGTTTCTCGCGCAACACGGGGCAGATAGTTCCCTCAGGGATGAAATCGTAAGTACCAAAGAACGTTATTATCTAAAAAACAACCGATTTGAATTTTATCCGGGTGCGATTGAGTTGATAGAACTGTTTTCACAACGTATTCAACTGGGACTCGTAAGCGGAGCAGGATTTGACCGGCTTAAAATGACTATGCCACCTTCCGTATTAAAATTGTTTTCGGCTATCGTGACCGGAGATCATGTAAAACACTCAAAACCTCATCCGGAACCGTATCTAAAGGCGGTTGAGACAATTGGCTGCGACCCACGCCGGTGTATTGCCATTGAAAATTCACCATACGGTATAACATCAGCCAAAAAGGCTGGCCTTTACTGTATCGCAATTTGTTCAACACTAAAGCGAAAGTACTTATCTGAAGCCGACTTAATCGTAAATAACATTGTTGATATCGGCAACATCATATCTGGACAAAAACACTGTGGAGAAATTTATGCGGTCTCCTAATCTCAATGTTCCGGCAAATATTGCCGGAACCTATCCGATTGAACTATCACTTGAAATGTTTGAAAAGATGTGCCTTGTACATTATTTTGAACAAGGGGCAATCCGTGCAGTTAAGAATAAAAAGATTGTAAACAATATCTATCTGTCAACTGGCCAGGAATCTGTGGCAGCCGCATTGTCAATGCGGACTCATAATTACCAGGTTTTTACTCAACATCGTTCTCATGACATTTACCTTTCCTTCGGTGCCTCACCAGAAAAGCTAAGAGATGAATTGATGGGTCTTCGTTTTGGAAGCAGCCAGGGTAAGGCCGGTTCGAATTGCCTGCAATGCCATGATGGTGGGCTTTCGATATTCGGTCACCATGGATTAATCGGCGAGAACGTGCCCCAGGCTGTCGGTGCTGCCCTTGGAAACGGCAAAAATACACTGGCTGTATTTGGAGACGGGTCTGCTGAAGAAGATTATGTGTTGGCATCACTCGGTTTTGCAGCGTCAAACAAATTGCCAGTCTTATTTATATGCGTAGATAACGATCTGTCGATTCTTACTCCCATTCATGTGCGTCGAAAATGGAATATTACGGATGTGGCCATAGCCTTTGGAATGCCCGCTGTTGACGTTGCAGATTCACCATGGGCAATCATCAATCAACTTGACAAATTGACTCCAAATCTGCCGGCACTTATAAATTGTCGCGTCTGTCGCGGTCATTGGCATGTTGGTATTGGCGTGGACGGAGCACCGGAATGGGATCGTTTTTCCATGGTAAAAGAGGAACTCATTCAATTGGAGCAAGAAAAAGCGATCAATGAGATTAAGACAAGGGTGCAGCTTGATATGGAAAAATTATGGAACGATTAACACTAGCAGAGACCATAAAAGAAATTACCCGTCGTCATCTTGCTGAGAATAATGGGATGCTTTTAGGGCAAGCTATATCTGCCGTTGGCTGGGTGAATGGAACGGTGCCTGATACAGAGGGAATTATTGAACTTCCTATGACTGATGTTGCAGGGGCCGGTTTTGCAGTAGGTGCTGCCATGGTCGGCCGCCGGCCTATTTTTGTGTTAAGGTTCCAGGATTTTCTTATCCTCAACGGCAGTCCCCTGATTAACTATGCTGCAAGATGTAAAGAGCTTCACGGACAGTCCGCCCCCGTATTTATCAGAGCACTTGCCCATGAAGGGATTGGTCCGGTTCATTCCAATGTACTGCATGGAATGTTTATGCATTTTCCAGGATTCCGAATTTGCTCACCAATGACGCCTGGAGAGTACCAGGATTGCTGGCATGAATTCATGGACAATGATGATCCTATGCTGGTCAGTGAACACCGGGACAGTTTTCAGAATAAGGATGAATTTACAGACATTGTATCAGATGATGCGGATATTACCCTGTATGGAATATCTTCCCCAAGGCTGCATTTGGCAACAGTCGCTGCAAGATTGGCCAATGACGGTATTAAATGTAACATCGTACATATTGTTCAGCTTAAGCCTTTTGCAGCCACTCCGCGCCTCCTCAAACCATTGCAAAAAACCGGATTTGGAGTTGTGATCGACGCAGGGTTTGAAATATGCGGAGCCTCACGTTCAATCGCCTACGAGTTAATGGATATCACCGGTCTGCCTGTAAAAGCACTGGGCATCCAAGACAAAGTAAAATGTCTCTGCCCTCCGTATCAGAATAAAGCACCTGGTGCCGATAGAATTTATGAGTATGTGAAGGAAAATTACCAACAAAAAAATAATCCATCCGAAAAGCATTTTTGCAATTCCCTCAATTAGATATAGCCAATCGTCTGAAACATTCATGCAAGGATAACCCGAAATGGTGAAAACAAAAATCCCCTTTGGAACCGTTTTAATAAGCAAAAAAGCCAAAAAACTAGTGCAAGAATGTCTCGATCAAGGACGGATATCAAGTGGTCGATTAGTCCGGAACTTTGAACAAAGATTTAGTGGGCTCATGGGTGTACAGGATGCAGTTTCGGTCAGCAGCGGCACGGAAGCCATTACAATGGCACTTGCTGTGCTGTATGACCTTGGTGCAAAACGGGGAGAAGAGGTTATCCTACCGGCCCTGTCTTTTGTCGCCACCGGAAATGCAGTGATGCATGCGGGATTCAAACCTGTTTTTGTGGACATTGATCCGGATACGATGAATATCGACCCAGACCTCATCGAAAGGGCAATTACAAAAAATACAAGGGCGATACTGCCGGTTCACCTGATGGGGAAACCAGCGGAAATGGATACGATTTGCGAAATTTCGAAAAGGCACGGGTTACTGGTTATCGAAGATGCGGCAGAGGCTTATGGAGCAGTGTACAAGGGCAGAAATATTGGATCGATCGGTGATCTTGCCGCATTTAGTCTTTACGTCGCACATATTATTACTACAGGGGAAGGCGGTATGGTGCTTACAGATAATGAGCACTACGCGGAAATTTTAAGGTCTTTACGTTCCCACGGCCGGGCCTGTAAATGTCCGGTTTGTATATCAAACACCTCTTCAGGTTATTGTGAAAAACGTTTCAGCAACAAGGATATAGGCGACATACGGTTCAATTTTGAACGGATCGGTTATTCCTGCAAAATGAATGAGCTTGAGGCAGCAATCGGTCTTGGAACTTTGGATCACTATGACAATATCCTAGAGAAAAGGCACCATAATTTATTAAAAATGATTGAGGGATTCAAACCTTTCGTTCAATATCTTTGGACATACACAGAGGACGATCATGAAAAAATCGGACCCCATGCATTTCCTTTTGTTGTCAAAGAAGGCGCTCCATTTACGCGTAACGACCTGATGCTCTTTATGGAAAAAAACGGCATTGACGCCCGAACCCTGTTTTCCTCAATTCCCACCCAATGTGGAGGTTATGAGTTTCTGGGCTACCGCCCGGGTGATTTTCCGCAGGCCGAATATATTGGCAACAACGGAATTCATATCGGAGTGCACCAGGACATCCATGATGCCGAGATTGAGTGGTTTCTGGAACGGATCACAGAATTTTTAAACCAGGCTTCCCGGTAAGGCGACCTCCAAAACAAAAAGCAATCCAAAAGTGAGACCCACCCATCAATGAAAGCAATCATCCTTGCCGGAGGATTCGGCACACGCCTTAAGAGTGTGATTGCCGATATGCCAAAACCCATGGCACCGGTCCAGGGTAAACCATTCCTTGAGTATCTTATTTATCAACTCAAAAACTGGGGCTACAGGGATATCGTAATAAGTGTGGGCTACCTCAAGGATCAGATAATCTCATACTTCGGGGATGGAAGGCCCTGGGGTGTTTCAATTGAGTATTCAAAAGAGGATCTACCGCTTGGTACAGGCGGGGCGATCCGTGAAGCAATGAGCAAGTATGAGGATAAGACCTACCTGGTGTTAAATGGTGATTCATTTTATAATATTGATTTAAAGTCCTTATGTGACTTTCATCGAGTGAAATCAGCTCAGGCAACAATGGCCGCGGTTTCGGTGGAGGATGCTTTAAGGTATGGAAGTGTAACCATGAATGATCTTGGGGAAGTGATCGGTTTCGGTGAAAAGCAAAGCAAGGCAAAGGGCATTATTAATGCTGGAATATACCTATTAACGCGTTCAGTTCTTGCAACCATGCCTTCCGGCACGATCTCATTTGAAAAAGAAATCTTACCTGAATTAATCCACAAAGGGCTCTTTGGGTCCATACAGCAAGGGTTTTTCATAGATATCGGGTTGCCTGAGGACTATGAAAAATTTAAAAATTATATCAAGACAAGTAATATAAAGATATTTTCTCATTAAATTCTATTGGTCATAAATAATATTTTTTCACATTTACAATAAAAAGACGACATAAAGGAGTCAACCAGTGAGAGTGGCTCTCGTAATTCCAACTTTTAATTACTCCACTATATATCCTTCGTTTCTAGCCATGTCCGATTTTCCGGCAGGTTTTGCATACCTATCGGCCGCATTGAAAAAAGCCGGCCATGAAGTCATTGGTCTGAATCCGAACAATTGTCCAGGTTACGCCTCTGCTCGGGAGATGCTGCATGAGAAGATAAATAAAATGTTGGCAGAACAGAAACCTCAGCTGATCGGAATCGGTGGGCTTTGCACCGACTATGTCTTTATTAAAGACGCGATAAATATTGTTCGTACTCTCGCACCAGAAGTGCCGATTGTCTGTGGAGGGGGTATTATTACACATGATGCGGAGTTTGTATTCAATCTGCTTAAACCCGATTACTGTATAATCGAAGATGCCGAAGAAGTCCTGGTACAATTGATTGAAAGCCTGGTTACGGGGAATAATTCGTTGGAAAGTATTCCAAACCTGGGTTATTGGCGTGATGGCATCGCCAGATTCACCGCACCAAATTTTGATTATCCCCCCGTTGAAACTCGCGCTTTTCCAGATTACAGTCCCTTTGATCCTGATATAATGATTGCCAATTCATCAGTGGCCGCACGTTCGGCATATCGTTATCCAAGGCCCTATCCGCGGATAATGCCTTTTGTAGCAGCAAGAGGCTGCCCTTTTAAGTGCACATTTTGTGTGCATCACAAAGGTCCCAAATATCGTGCACGCCCGATGAACGATATCATTAAAGAGATTACACAGCTTTACGAAACGTACCAATTCAACATCCTCATGATACTGGACGAATTGTTTGCCGTAGACAAAAAAAGGCTTCAACAATTCTGCGATTGCATTTTGCAAGGTCGAAAAAACTTAGGTTGGGATTTTGATTGGGCATTTCAGACGCATGCCAATGCAAATCTGGGACGCCATGAACTGATGATGGCAAAGGAGGCCGGTTGTTACTTATTCAGCTATGGATTGGAAAGCTCCAGTCCGCGTGTTCTTGCAAGCATGAATAAAAAAACCCGGCCGGAGCAGATTCACCAGGCAATTAATCTGGCAAGCGATGTTGGAATCGCTTTTGGTGGATGTTATATTTTTGGTGATATTGCAGAGACACCGGATACTCTTGTGGAAACCATGAATTTTTTCCAGAATCATTGCATGGATCAGCATGTCTATTTCCAGCCGATCAGCCCTTATCCGGGCAGTAAGTTATTTGATTATTGCTTACAGCGGGGTATCATCAAAGATAAGCATGACTATTATGAAACAATAGATACGGTTTTATACAACATGACCTCTATGCCGGATAAGGCATGGTTTGATTGGATCGGATCTGTGATAAGGCCTTTGAATACGATGCCCCATGTAATTACAGTCGAACCCTGCGAGGTTGCCTTAGACAGGTCTCCCAGAGATGATAACGGTACAACACCGTTATGGCTAATAACAGCACGCTGTCCGCACTGCAACGTAACCAGACTTTTTCGAGAACCACTAAGTGAGGAAACTATTGAAAGTGGCAATGCTGCTTTCCTGACAGGCTGCTCTTCTTGCGGAAAACGTTTCAAGATTGCAGTTAAAGGAGAAGGACGCTATTTAGGAGAATTTGCACAAAGATCCATTTCTCCTCAGAATTTAAAGTCAGTCATACATAACTCTATTCTTAAGCTTGTAGCACCAAAACAGTCAGCACCCGTTATGATTCATAACAAAGGTGAGAGCGGTGATAAATCTATTAATCAGGAAAATATGCATATGAAAAACAAACTCAGGATTCTTTTTGTACAACACGAACTATTTACCTGGCAACGTGCGAAGATGTGGGGTTATTACTGGCATTTGGGAATAGAAGAAGGCCTTAGAGCGAATAATATCGAATTTACCACACTGACCACAACCTGGTTTCCCAAAGCAAAGGAGATTTGTGCAGAAAAGGAATTCGATCAGGTGTGGATCAACGATATTACTCATGTCTTCGAGCCCGGCGGATGCGGTGGTTATCAACTCAGCGAAAAGGATATGGAATGGATCGCGGGCTTAGCACCTGTTCGTTTGGGTTTTCTTATTGAATCTCTTGAATATACCAAAGCGGAAATGTCGGAAAACCCTGCGCTAAAACTTGCCGGTTCGGTTTTAAAAGAAACAATAGAATATTTAACTCATATCATAGCCGTTGATGAAAAGGACCTAGACACGATTAACCATAAATGGCAAATTCCATCGATGTGGCTGGTGCAACCGATGCCGAAAAGATATATTTGTAAAAGCGTTCCTGCTTCTTCTCCAAGAAAGCCGTTTTTTTACGGAACTGCTTATGGGGAACGCGCAAAATGGATGAACATGCCTGAGATCAATGACCTGATAAATCATAAATTATCGTCAGACAATCTAAACAATCTGCCAAATCTGTTTGACAGCTTAAACGGCGAAATATTGGATCAAATGCTTAGCAATCAGCTTTCCATTGATCATTATTACACCAGGTACCTGGAATCTTTGCGGGAAATCCGCAGGAAGGCTTTTGAGATGTATTTGGAAACATCTTTGGAAGGATGTGCTGTGGTTAATTTGCCGTCCTATGCTAAAATTTATACAGGTCGTGTGTATGAAGGGATGGCAATAGGCAGACCGGTAATAACCATGGAGACAAAACAGCGACCTCGAATGAAGAGTCTGTTTGAAGACGGCAAGGAAATTCTCTTATATCCGAGGGATAATCCTTCAGTGCTGGCAGAGCATATCAGACATATTCTGGATGATCCTGACTTCGGATGGCAAATTGCCGTTAATGCGCGTAGAAAGCTTTTAGAGCATCACACTATGGAAAGAAGGGTTCAACATTTTATTAATTGGATAGAAACAGGAGAGGAACCATCATATGAAGATCAGGGTGATATTGCTTGTCCTAAAACCGAAAACAAAAAACATGAGGGTTCATTGAACTTTCATCGAGAAAGAAAAGAAGCAAAAAACCAGCCCAGGAGACAAAACAAACGACCTGCCAACGTGTTTGGGTATGTTAAAAAGCCAAAGGTATTATTTATCAGCCCTCCTTATGCAAGATTTATGGGATTGGAAAACTGCCGGTTTCCCCTGACTTTCGGGAATATGGCGACTATTCTCTCCCTAAACAGGCATAAAACCGCCATTTATGACGCAGACTTTGATCCTGCTTTGATTGGCAAACATGGAGACTACGAATACACATTTTCAAATCAACACAGAATCGTTGAAGCTGTTGAAGATAAGAATCATTATGTCTGGAGCGAAATTAAACAACAGGTTGAAAATTTCAATCCGGATATTGTCGGCATAACTACGATGACCAGCAAATTTCCCATGGCTGTGAGAATAGCAGAAATAACCAAATCGGTGGATCCTGAAATTAAGACTGTAATCGGGGGACACCATTCAAGCATTTTTGGTGCTAAATTACTCAATGATAAGAATATTGATTTTGCCGTTATCGGAGAAGGTGAAATCACTTTTTTAGAACTTGTTAATCGTTTGTGCGAGCCGGATCCTGATTTTTCCGATGTGGATGGATTGGTCTATAAAAGCCATGGACATATTCAAGCCACAAAACCCAGAGCACTGGTTCAAAACCTGGACATTCTCCCCATGGCCGACAGGGATTTAATGCTAAATGAAAACTATGTTTCAGAAAACAATTTAATAATAAGCCGCGGCTGTCCCTTTAACTGCAATTACTGCGGCGCCAAGGTTATCTGGAAACATAAAGTAAGAAGAAGAAGTATTCAAAAAGTAGTAAAAGAGATTAAGTATCTCATACAAAGAAGTTCATCGCGTTATATATCCTTCTGGGATGATTCCTTTACACATAACAAAAAATATACTCTTGAATTGCTGGCGGAATTAAAAAAGATCGGTGATCTCAGGTTTAGCTGCATTACCAGGTTAGATCTTGTAGAAAGGGAGTCGTTAATACAGTTGAAGGAAGCCGGATGTGTTAACCTTTTATTCGGTATAGAATCGGGTAATGATGAAATCCTCAAGTTGATCAACAAAAAGACCACATGTGATTCTATACGAAGAAAGGTTGAAGTAGTCAATTCCGTGGGGATACCATGGATTGGTTTTTTTATCATGGGATATCCCGAAGAGACAAAAGAGAATATGATGGAAACATTGAGTTTCATGAGGGAACTGAATCCGAATTATGCGGAAATAAACATTTTCAACCCGCTTCCGGGAACAAAGACCTGGAATGAACTCGAGAAGAAGAACCTGGTTAAAAGCGATATGGATTTTTCAAAACACTCTCAGGCAAGTGCTGAAAACTTCTTTGTAAAAGATATGACCAAAGAAGAGTTCAAAGATCTTGCATTGTTTATGGCCAAAGAGTTTGACATGCACAACAGGGGGCACGATGGACGCCAAAAAGAAGCAGTATAATATTATAAAACTGAAAAACAATCTTCAAAGTAATAATATCTTTATAGATAATCTTCCCACTCAGGTTCATTTTTTAATGATAGATAAATGTAACGCAAAGTGCATCATGTGCGGAGGAAATTATTTCCATAACAAAAGCCAAAGAAAGATTACTTTGGATAAGTTTAAAAAAATGGCATCAAACCTGCGACTTCAACTTTGCAGTGGGATCGTGCTGGCAGGAGCCGGAGATCCTTTGTTGAACCAGGATTTGGTTCCTATTATAGAGTTTGTAAGGGAAAAATACTCTCATATTACCATATCCGTTACGACAAACGGTATAGCTTTAACAAAGAAATTATCAAAAGCATTTATAGAAAATGGTGTGGGAGTGGTAAACGTATCGATTAATTCAGCCACCAGGGAAAGCTTTAAACGCATTATGCAGGTGGACTGTTTTGACAAGGTTTGCCAAAATACAAAAAACCTGGTTGATATGAAAAATAAGCTCGGCAAGATGACAAGAGTACAATTTTCATGTGCGGCTAACAGGCTTAATATTACAGAACTTCCCCTGCTAGTTGAATTAAGCAGGAAGCTTGGAGTTGAGAGCATAAATGTGATGTACTGCCGCTTTTATCCTGAAAAAATAAGACATTTGAATGTGACCCATAAAGAAAATCGTTTGCATGATCAAGAATCACTTTTCTATCATCAGGAGCTTTCAGACAGGATGATAGAAGAGACCGAAGTTCTGGCTAAAAAATACGGTATAGATTTTTCACATGAACCGCTATTTAAAGAGGATGCGCCTCCCCAGTCCTGCATATGGCCGGTCATGGAACTGATGGTCGGGTTTGACGGAGAAATTTACCCCTGCGGTGGATCGGAAGTGCACTTAAAAGAAAAAGTCGAAAAAGGCATTTATAATTTCGGGAACGCGCTGAAAGAACCCATAGACTCGTTCTGGAATAATGAATATTATTTGGCTTTGCGGGTATCATCAAAAAAAGGACAAATCTGTCTAACTCCCGAATGCAGAAGCTGTGCCAACACCTTAAGCCATAAAGAAATCGGCGCCCATATCATGAATTGGGATACATCCATATTCGGTGAGAAAAAGCATTCGGATATAATTCAAAAAGAGATCGAAATGAATTGCTCTGAAGATACGGCTCCACAAATTTCAGTCATTGTGCCAACCTATAATCGACCGGAAATGCTGAATGAAGCGCTGGAAAGTATTCTTAAACAAACGTTTAAAAATTTTGAGGTTGTCGTGGTCAACGATGCAGGCATGAGTGTGGAAGATGTCGTATTAAAATTAAATAAAACGAAAAACATTACTTATGTTTCCCACGCAAAAAACAGGGGATTGGCTGCTGCAAGAAATACGGGAATAAAGATTGCACGGGGGAAATATATTGCACTGCTAGATGATGATGATTTGTTTTATCCCAATCATCTTGAAACAGCAATGGAGCATGTGAGTGACGAAACACCGGTGATCTATACAGACGCTGCTCGTGCTACATATGAAAAGCATAAAGATTCTTACAGGCTTGTGGAGAAAAAGGTTCCCTATTCCATAGATTTTGCAAGAGACAAATTGCTCGTCGGCAATATAGCTCCGGTTAACTGTTTTGTATTTGAAAGGGAAAAAGGGCTAGGGGCGGGTCTTTTTGATGAAACATTAACCACATTAGAAGACTGGGACTTTTGGATCAGGCTTTCTAAAAGATGCACGTTCAAGCATATTGCCACCGTCACCGCTCAGGTTAACTGGCGTACGGACGGCACGACCATGACATCTTCTCTGGGTGCTGAGTTTGGCAAAAACAGGGAAAAAATCTATAAAAAATATGAGGACCAAATCAGCAAAATTGATGATATTGAATCCATTTTGAAAGAATTTGAGAAAATCTGGGGGCAAGATGACAATCCGGCAAAGCCCCTTGTTTCAATTATAATACTGGTTTGCAACCAAATAGCATACACGAAAAAATGTATGGAAAGCATTGTCAAACATACTGACGTACCCTTTGAACTGATCGTAGTCGATAATGCTTCAACAGACGGTACTTTGCAGTACCTTAAATCGGAACTGACGCAACTTATGCCGGAAGACAGACTGCGGATTATTAAAAATAAGGAGAATCTCGGGTTTGCCAAAGGTAACAATCAGGGGATTGCGGCTTCACGGGGAAAGTATGTTGTTCTTTTGAACAATGATGTGGTGGTCACTCCCGGATGGTTATCAAAAATGATAGCGTGTGCTGCAAAACGACCCAAGACCGGTATTGTGGGACCGAAATCGAATTGTGTTTCAGGTCCGCAACTTGTTGAGAAGGTGTCTTACGATACAAATAATTTAAATGGATTAGAAACATTTGCAGCTGAATTCGCTAAAAATAATTCAGGAAAGATAACACCTTTCAACCGTATAGTCGGCTTTTGTATGCTGATTAAAAGGGCTGTCATCCATAAAATTGGCGGGATGGACGGACGATACGGATTGGGCAACTTTGAAGATAATGATTTTTGTTTAAGAGCTTTGCTGGCCGGTTATGAGTTGTGTATCGCGGAAGACTGTTTTATTCATCACTTCGGAAACCGGACATTTATCGGAGAACAAATCGATTATAGGGAAAGTCTTAATCAAAACTGGGAGATATTCAAAAAAAAGTGGGAAATTCCCAAAGATCTGCCCTACGGCTCATATTACGATTTCAGTAATCAGGCAAAAAATGGATTTATTTCCTCAAAACATTATTCACCCTTTAAAGAAGACTTGGATATACGAAAGACCAAAGTAAACACAACACCTCAAGTTTTATCAAACCCCATAGAGGACAAATACCATGAAATCCAGCAAATGCTGGTCAAGGGAGACAAAAAAGGGGCTAGGGAGGCTTTGGAGCAGTTCCTGCTATCCAACCCGGATTTTGCTCTCGCCCACAACGATTTGGGCGTATTGTATTTTCAGGACGGGGATAAAGACAGGGCATTGAAGCATTACGAACGTGCGGTGGCTTTGCAGCCTGTAAACATAACCTTTATAAAAAACCTGGCGGATTTTTATTTCGTGGAACGAAAGCGTATTGAAGATGCACTAAAGTTGTATGTTAAGATTTTAAACATTAATCCCAAAGATAAAGAGACGCTCCTTATCATCGGCCATATCTGTGTTTCATTAAATAAATTCGATGATGCAAAAACCTTTTACAACCAGGTCCTTCAAATCGACCCATTGAATATGGATGCCCGGCAAATACTTGATAAGTTGCCAAATCACCAACAGGGAACAAATCAGGATGTTCAGATTTCAATTATTATGCCTACTTTGGGCCGGCAAAAACATATAGAAGATTGTCTTGAGAGTATAGAAAAACATACTTTTGAGTCATATGAAATAATATTTATCGACAACGGGTCCGGCAAAGGAACATTAAAGTGGCTTAGAAGTTGTATAAATAAAAATGCAAATTATCACATGATTAAGTGTCCAAAAAATGCAAATTTTGCGGGCATATATAACGAGGGGATAAAGGCCTCCGCAGGGGAGTATATTCTTTTATTATCCAACGATGTTGTTGTTACCAGAAGATGGTTATCGAATATGCTCGAATGTATGAAAAGCAGCCCTGATGTAGCTATTGTCGGGCCTATGTCGAATAAGTCAAGGGGGCTAAAGAAGGTTTTCACCACAGATAACGCTTCTGTGGATCAAATTGATGAATTTGCTGAATCATTTATGAAGAAAAATTGCCACCGCAGAATTTCTTCGATAACAATAGATGGTTTATGTTTGCTCTTTGGGCGCGATCTGGTTGAAAAAATCGGCCTTTTCGATGAACAATTCGGTTCCTGTGGTTATGAAGATGAAGATTTTTGTTTAAGAGCTGTTATAGAAGGTCGTAAAAACTATTATGCAGGAGATGTGTATGTTCATCAGATGGGGAGTAAAGTGACCTCCAAAACCAGAAAGCATTTTAACACAAAATGGAACAAAGCAGATGCACATGCCCTTTCGGGGAAAAGATTTCTTACCGTAAAAGCCATTGAAACAGGAAAAAAAGTATATGAAAAAGGCCATACGGAAAATGCGGTTGAAATACTTTTACAAGGCATTAAGCTTTCACCTGATGACAGACAACCGTATTATGCACTTGCAGAAATTTTGTTAAAGGCAAAAAATTTCAAGGATGCCATCGATGTCCTTAATGAAATGCCGCCGGATGATCCGGATGACAGGGATGCAGGGAAGCTTGAGCTGATGGGGAACTGCAAGGAAGGCATGGACCTCGATAAAGAAGCGCTAGATCATGCTGATTGTGCGCTTTCCATAAACAGCCGTTCAGCAACTGCTTATAATCTTAAAGGAATCCTGGCTTTTAAACAGGGAGATATAAGTTCGGCCAAAGATTATTTTAACAGAGCCATTGAATCAGATCCAGGCTGCGGGGAGCCATACACAAACCTTGGTGCAGTACACTGGGATAAAAACCCGGATAAGGCTCTGGACCTGTTTGAGAAGGGATTTATTCTTTCTCCTGATAGCCCGGATATTGTGGCGAATTATCATTCGGCAGTCTTAAAGCTAGGGAATTTTGAAAGAGCCGAGCCCGTTTTTCAAGAGGCCAACCTGTTATACCCGAACAATAAAAACATTAAATATAAACTCATTGATATATTAATAAATCAAGAAAAGCATAAAGAAGCCATGCACCAGATCGAAGAGGCAACGGTTTTATACGGCATTGATGACGGAATTTTATCTGCCGCGCTAAAGATCAGGGATTTTTTGGGGCCAAACGAGATCGGGAAATCAAAGAATAGGAAAAATACTGTTTCCCTGTGCATGATTGTTAAAAATGAGGAGAAACATCTGGCAAAATGCTTAAGGAGTGTCAAACCTGTTGTTGACGAAATGATAGTCGTAGATACGGGTTCAACGGACAGGACAAAGGATGTCGCAAAAGTCTTTGGTGCCAAAGTATATGACTATGAGTGGACGGATAACTTTGCAGAAGCCAGAAACTTCTCAATTTCAAAGGCAAGCGGCAGCTGGACTTTCCACCTGGATGCCGATGAAGTGATTTCTGTCGTTGATTATGAAGCCTTTAAAAAAATTACAAGACTTCCGGCTTCAAAGCAGGTGGCTTTTTTATTTCATACAAGAAACTACACCATGGATGTTAACAGGGTCGGATGGACCCCAAATGATGGAAAGTATGAAAAGGAAGAATCCGGAACCGGATGGACATTTAGTGATAAAGTGCGGTTGTTTAGAAGAGATCGACGTTTCCGGTTTGAATATCCGGTTCATGAACTTGTGGAACCCTCTTTGAAAAAAGCAAAGGTTGCATTGAAAAGATGCACGATTCCCATTCATCATTACGGGACGTTAAATAAAGGAAAAAACGCAGACAAGAGTGAAATCTACTATCGAATGGGCATAAAAAAGCTTGATGAAATGGGGGATGATGCAGCTGCTCTTCCTGCTCTTCGTGAGATGGCTATTTTGGCTGAAATTCTTGGAAAGCATGATCAAGCTGTTGAATTATGGAAAAGGTTTATAGCTGTTGAGCCAAACGTTGCGGAAGCGTTTATCAATATAGGGATCTCTTATTGCAGTTTAGGCAAATTTGAAGATGTCCTTGAAACAGCGAAAAAAGCCATGAAGCTTGCCCCTGACATGAAGGAGGCACATTATAATTATGCCTTGGGAAAGCTGAGTACAGGGGATAGTGGCGAGGCGGTTTCAGTTCTGGAAAAACTGCTTAAGCGTCTTGGCGAATATCTTCCGGCACGATTTATTTTAGCCGCGGCTTATTGTTGTATAGGGGAAAAGGAAAAAGGGATAAAAATACTTGAACATCTGAAAAAAACTTCAATAGGAAGAGGACTTCCCATACGTTGCCACAATCTGGCCAAAAGTTTTGTTTCATCCCACAGGTACGATTATGCACTGGGGATTCTAGATGCTGCCATTGAAAGCAAAAACAGCAACAAAGATGTTCTTAAACTTTATTCCCAGTGCCTCAAAAACACGGATAACAGTGAAAAAAAAGGAACAAATGATACAGCCTTTTATGAAAATATAAAAAGCGCGGCCAACAAAAACGATCCTGAAAATAAAGTTATTGCCATAGATATGGTTAAACAGGCAAAGGAATTGAATCAAAAAGGTCAAACTGATGATGCAATTGAGACGGCTCTGAAAGCAATTGGTGGTTTTCCTGGAGATAAACGGCCGTATTATTTTCTGGCTCAAATCCTGATATATACAAAGAGATATAAAGATGCATTTGATGTTCTTAATACAATGCCGCAGTATCAGAAAGATGTAACAAGGCTTGAAATGATCGCATACTGTAAAGAAGGGATGAAGCATTACGATGAGGCAAAAGATTATGCAAACCAGGCACTTTCACTAAAACCTTCATCAGCATCAGCTATTAATCTAAAAGGGATTTTGGCATATAATCAAGGTGACAATAACAGGGCGGAAGACTTTTTCACCAGAGCCATTGAATCTGATCCTGAATATGGGGAGGCATACACAAATCTTGCTGCAATACGCTGGAAAGAAAACCAGGATGAAGCACTAAACCTGTTTGAAAAAGGGTTCATTCTTTCTCCGGATGTGCCGGATATTGTGACGAATTATCATACAGCAGCCTCGACCCTGGGAGAATTTAAAAGAGCCGAGGGAATTTTTAAGGAAGCCGGTTTGTTATATCCAAATAATAAAATGATAAGATATCAGCTAATTGATGTGTTCATTAAGCAGGAAAAAAATCAAGACGCAATGGGCCAGATTGAAGAGGCGATTGCTTTATTCGGCGTGGATGACGGTATTTTAACTGCCGCACTTAACATAAGAGATTTATTGGGGTCAAAAGAGATCGATGAAACAAAGGATAGAAAAAATGCGGTTTCCTTGTGTATGATCGTAAAAAATGAGGAGCAACATCTGGCCAAATGCTTAAAAAGTGTCAAACCCGTTGTTGATGAAATGATATTAGTAGATACCGGTTCAACTGACAGGACAAAGGAGATTGCCAAAGTGTTCGGCGCCAAGGTCTATGATTATAAATGGAACGATGATTTCTCGAATGCCAGAAACTTCTCAATTTCAAAGGCTTTTGGCAAATGGATCTTAATAATGGATGCGGATGAAACGATTTCCTCTCTCGATTATAATAAGTTTAAAAAGATCATTGAAAGATCAAAACCTTTTGCTTATCAGTTTACCACGAGAAATTATACTCTATTATTTAATATGTTGGGATGGAATGCAAATAATGGAAAGTATGTAAATGAACAGGCAGGGGTCGGCTGGACTCCCAGTGATAAGGTGAGATTATTTCCCAATAAGCCTGGTGTCCAATTTGAGTATCCCATACACGAGTTGATAGAACCGTCTTTGAAAAAAGCCGGCCTTAAGGTTAAAAAATGTATAATTCCGATTCATCATTACGGAAGACTGGATCAGGGAGACAGTGATAAAAAGGGAGAAATTTATTACCAGATCGGTCGAAAAAAGCTGAATGAAATGAAAGGTAACGCCAATGCACTTCTTGAACTCGCAGTTCAGGCGGGAATTCTTGGAAAATATGAGGAATCGATAGAATTATGGGAAAGGTTCATTCATATCAAGCCTAAGATACCAATGGCATTTGTTAACATGGGAGCAATGTATAGCAAACTTGGGGAATATGACAAAGCGGTTGAAGCGGCCGCTAAAGCTCTTAAAATTGAACCTGACATGAAAGAGGCTCACTATAACTATGCTTTTAGCAAAGTGCATCTTGGGCAAGTCAAAGAGGCTATATTGGTTCTTGAAAAGCTGCTTAGTCAATTTACCGAATATCCACCTGCTCAATTTCTTTTAGCTGTAGCTTACTGTTTAGAAGCAAGAGAGGTAAAGTGGTTGAAAGCTTTTGAAAAGCTGAGACTTAAAATGGGCCCCGGGTTTGCTGTCGCCTGTCACGAGTTTGCAAAGAGCCTTGTTTCTGCACAGAGGCAGGATTATGCCGCAATGCTTCTTGAAGCTGCCATTGAAAGCAAAAACAGTAATAAAGAGATTGATGAACTTTATGCTAAATGTCATGAGATGATTGGTGTTGATAAAAGAACGGGAACCATGGGGAATTTGTGATTGGCGAATGTTGACTGAATGACTGAAAAGCTTGGCTTTAAAAAAATAACGAGTAATAAAAAGTTAAAGGGTCTCAGAATTGAGGCCCTTTTTTATTTCGCCGATTCATTTTATAGTGTTTCCCATCAATATATTCCGTTTTAAACGATGAAAAACTCGTATATAAGAGATCGTAAAGAAAGAACTTAACCGAGCATATTATAATTGTTCTTAGTACTAGAACGCGAAGTGACTCTTATTAAGGCCTCTATGGCCGTGCACATTAATCAGAAGGCGAG
>CAJHXW010000007.1_pt1 | contig 20051 bp, 18 predicted proteins | sample 9198581 | NCBI WGS metagenome assembly CAJHXW01 (sample SAMEA7708328, study PRJEB35096) | sediment metagenome | biome: marine neritic benthic zone biome [ENVO:01000025]; feature: sediment [ENVO:00002007]; material: shallow marine sediment [ENVO:03000034] sea grass bed [ENVO_01000059] ...
ATATAAAGAAACATATGCCTAAAGTAAGGTCATATGCCAAAGATCGAACCTAATGTCATAACAGGTTTTCTGTTCACAATTGAGCGTAAAGAATTATACTGTTTCCCATAAATATATTTCGTTTTAAACGATGAAAAACCCGTATATAAGAGATCGTAAAGAAAGAACAGACCGAGCAGATTATAATTGATCTTAGTTTTAGATTGCGTTCAACAAAATGACCAGATTGCATTCAAGTTCTTTCTTAACGATCTTAAATACACTCAGACAGTTTCCTCATTTAAAACGGAACATATTACTTTAACCGGTATCATCCTCTTGCAAAGCGATTATTGTCTGTTTCGTATAAGACAATATCAGCCAGGCATGCTCACTGCTTTCCATATGCACTAACTCACCCAAACAGTTCCCACGCCCTCTACTCTGGAAAGCATCCGCGTAATAACGACCTTGGCAAACCTGTTTCATATCAGCTTCTTTCGCTACTCGCATATCTGGCTGAACACCTTATTGAACAGAGCAAAACAGCCTATCCGCCAAGCTAGGGCCTTGCTAAAAAGGAGAGAAGCATATTATAGGTGTTTTCTCCTTGACTTTTTACGAATATGTTTGCACATTTAGATATGAATAAAAAGGAATCCACCGCCTAAGAAAGGATAAATTATGGCAAGTTCTGAGATGCATCCTGTTCACCGGTTTGAACCTTGGCAGGTTTGGCCGGGATCTTATGGAAATAAATTCAGACCCGGACATTATCCTCATAGCGAAAATTCAGGTTTAACTATTGATAAAACCACACCCATAGCGTCTATGGGATCATGTTTTGCCAGAGAAATCAGAAAGGTACTGATCAAACAGGAATATAACTATATCACTAAGGAAACCTACCACCCGGCATCGGTTCATGCCAGCGCAGCCTGGGAAAGAACCTATAACACCTTTTCCATGAGACAGATTTTTGAATATACCTTTGAATCCTTCACTCCTCAAACAAGGTGGTGGATATCTCCCAAAACCGGGCAAGTTCAAGACCCTTATCGCCGGATTATCCTTTATGATTCAATTGAATCGGCAGAAGAAGATTTTAAGACCCATATCGGGTGTTCCAGAGAAGCAATTATGGAAGCAAAAGTGCTGATTCTCACCTTGGGTCTTACAGAAATCTGGGAAGATAAATCCGACAAGAGTGTGATATGTCTGCCTTCGGGACCCTATTTCAATGAAGGCGGAGATCTTAATGAATATGTTTTCAGAGTAAGCAGGTATCAGGAAAATCTTGATAATCTGGAAAAAATTTACAACATAATTAAAAAATACAACAAAGAGTGCACGGTTATTATTACTATTTCTCCCGTTCATCTTTGGGCGACATTCAGGCAGGATATGGATGTCATCAGCGCAAATTGCAATTCCAAATCAACCTTAAGGGCTGCAGCAGATGAATTCGTGGGCAGACATGATGATGCCTTTTATTTTCCCAGTTACGAAATTGCGACCAGTTTTACCATGATGATGAACCGGAGCTGCTTTGAAAAGGGTAAAGAAAATTTTCATATAAATAGAGAAACAGTTGAGCTTATTATGAAACATTTTTTTGAATATTATTCTAAAGAGGTAAAAATTTAAGGTTTATGGATAAACTTGCTGCCTTTAATATCCTGATGTATTCCCATGATACCTATGGACTGGGTCACATCAGAAGAACCATGGCCATCGCCGAACAGCTGACAAATAAAAACACAAACATACTTATACTTACCGGATCGCCCATTGCCGGACGGTTAACCTTCCCCAAATATGTGGATCATATCCGCGTCCCGGGAATGATCAAAAAAGCAAATGATGAGTACTTTCCTTTGACCATACGAATTGACCCTTTGCAGGCAATGGAAATCAGGCAGAGCATCATCATGGCCACAGTAAAGACATTTGTGCCGGATCTTTTTATTGTGGATAAGGAACCCCAGGGGCTGAAAAAAGAGGTTCTTCCCGCGCTGGAATGGATAAAAGAGAATTTAAAAGATACAAAAAATGTTCTCGGATTAAGGGACATAATGGACGATGCGGATACGGTCAAAGCGGACTGGAAGAAAAAAAATATCTATTCAACAATAGAAAACCTTTACCATGAGGTATGGGTATATGGACAAAAAGATATTTATAATCCGGTAAAAGAGTATGACATACCCGAATCCATTGGCAAAAAGCTCTTTTTTACCGGCTATATCCCCCGAAAAGCACCTCAAGAGAGTGTGGCACAAGCCTTAAAGCTGCAAATGAATATCATGAAAAATGAAAAACTGGTAACGGTTACCACTGGAGGTGGCGGGGATGGATTCCATGTGCTGGACTGTTATTTAAAAATGCTTGAAAGAATGAAAGAGCAGTCTATTTTGCCTGCCTTTCAAAGCGTCCTTGTCACCGGACCTTTTTTATCCAGAAGCGATAAGGATCAAGTACTGGAACGTGCAAATAATCTGGGTGTTACGTCCTATGAATTTTTTGCAGATATGGAAAATCTGATTGCGGCATCTGATATTGTGGTCTGTATGGGGGGGTATAATACAATTTGCGAGGTTTTATCATTAAAAACCATGTCCCTGGTTATTCCCAGAGAAACACCAAGAAAGGAGCAGTATATCAGGGCCAAGGCCTTTAATCAGGAAAATCTGATTGAGTTCATTTCCTGGTCTCAATTAAATGAATTTAACCTGGAAGAAAAAATTCTCCATATGCTGGAAAACAAAGCACCTTTTACAAAAGCTGCGGCCAAGTTCGAGATGACCGGGATTGCAACTATTTGTGAGCGAGTATCGAAATTTTGGAACGGCAAAAATGAAAAAGAATGTGCCCCCAACGCTATGTATGGTTCTTAAGGGTTATCCTAGAATATCAGAGACCTTTATTTCAAATGAGATACTGCTTTTAGAATCCTTGGGATTTCATATCCACATCATCTCCATGCGTCATCCGAGAGAAGCTTTTAACCATGCCAGTGTTAAAAACATTAAAGCAAGTGTGGATTACCTTCCCAGTACAATATTGAATCATTTGCTGCCTTTGGGGTATCATAATTTACTACTGGCTGTGAAAAAGCCTAAGGTTTATTTAAAGGCTGTGAAAAAGGCAGCCGTCAGGTGGATACGGACAAGAAAAACCGCCACAATCAAACATCTGCTCCAGGCAGGTTATCTGGTACATAAATGCCTGCATGGAAAAAATATTATCCATTTCCACGCTCATTTTGCCCATTCACCCACATCAGTGGCCTTGTTTTCAAGCCTGTTGAGCGATATTCCTTTTAGTTTTTTTGCCCATGCAAAAGATATTTATACCTCTGATCAAAGACAGCTCAAAGAAAAAATTGACATGGCCCGCTTTGTTGTAACCTGCACAAAATACAATAAAAATTATCTATCTCAGTTGGCCGGTAAAAGTTCCACACCCATTTTCTGCGTGTACCATGGGATCAATCTGGATTATTTTTCTCCGAGACTTAACAACATAAAGTGCAAACCTCCCTATAAGCTGCTGACTGTTGCAAGAATGACAGAAAAAAAAGGACTTGAAAATGTATACCATGCACTGGCCATTCTCCGGGATAAGAAGATCAAGTTCAAGCATACCCTGATCGGAGAAGGGGATGACAATGATAAAATATTAAAGCTTATAAAAAAACTGAAACTGGAAAAAGTGACCAAACTTCGTGGCACCTTAACCCATGAAGATGTCATCAACCATTATGCACATGCGGACCTGTTCGTGCTGGGCTGCCAGATAGCCCGCAATGGCGACAGGGATGGCATCCCCAATGTAATGGCGGAAAGCATGGCAATGAATCTACCGGTGGTGGCAACCAATGTTTCAGGAATACCTGAATTTCTTGAAGACCGCGTATCCGGGATGATGGTGCCACAAAAGGATCCAAAGGCCCTGGCTCGTGCCATGGAAGAAGTTTTGACGGATGACGATTTAAGAAAACAGATAACCATGGAAGCCCAAAAAAGGATTACCAGAAAGTTTAATAATCAAAAGCTGATAAAAGATCTGGCCCGGATTTATCAGGACATGATACCTGGCCTGGAAATGGGAGCCAATCAAGTTAACTGAATGGAATTGAAATGAAAATAGCTTTTTATGCCCCATTCAAACCTCTTGGGCATAAAAATCCATCGGGCGATCTGGTTATTGCCCGGGGTATTATCAGATTTCTTAAAGAACAGGGGTATGCCGTTGATGTTCAAAGCACTTTAAGGGCCAGGTGGATTTATTTTAAGCCATGGCTTTGGCTGCGATGGGCCCTTGATTTTATACGGTGCTTAAAAAAACTTCATAAAAACCCTGCGGATTTATGGTTGACCTATCATACCTATTACAAGGCACCGGATCTTCTAGGTCCTACGGTTTGCAGGATACTGGGTATCAAATATTATATTTTTCAAGGGATTTATTCCACTAAAAGAAAAAGAAGGTTAAAAACAATCCTCGGGTTTTATCTGAATCGAGCAGCCTTGATCCGGGCTGACCATGTTTTTACAAATAAACTTTCAGATTTGAAAAACTTAAAGCGTATTATTTCTCCCACAAAATTGTCCTATATAAAACCCGGCATCAAATCAGATGCATTTAAAAAAGATGAAAACTTTGGAAGGCTGCAAAGAAAAGAATGGGGTTTGGAATCCTGCCCGATTATTCTGACAGCGGCAATGTTCAGGGATGACGTAAAAACCCAAGGATTGTCATGGATGATAAAGTGCTGTGAAAAACTTGTGAAATTAAAAGTAAGATTTCATCTGGTGATAGCCGGAAGCGGAAAGATGGAAAATAAGGTAAAAGCACTTGCCCTGAAACATATACCGGGGCGTTATACCTTTGCCGGAAAAATTGCCCGCAAAGACATGTACAAATTTTACAGCTCAGGAGACGTGTTTGCCTTCCCGGGGATCAGGGAGTCTTTGGGCATGGTATATCTGGAAGCTCAGTCCTGTTGTCTGCCGGTTGTGGCTTTTAAAAACGGGGGTATCCCGGAAGTTGTTGAGGACAAGAAAACAGGTTTTCTTGTGCCAATGTATGACTGCAGGACTTTTGCTGACAAGCTTGCACACCTGTTAACCAATGGTGCAGTTTGCAAACAGATGGGAAGGAATGCAAGGAACCATGTAAAACTTCACCATGATATTGTTAAGAATTATAAAAGATTTGAACATATATTATATAAGGTCGTTGCCTAAATGGTAAAATTTGGATTGATCCGCCACGCAAGAACCAAGTGGAACTTTGAAAAAAAAATCCAGGGAAAAAATAATATACCCCTAGGTCCCGAAGGAATACAAGATGCCAGCCGATGGGGGAAAATCTTGAGTAAGAGAAAATATGACCTAATACTCGCAAGCCCGATGATCAGGGCAGAGCAGACATCCTGTATTATTTCTAAAAATATTAATGTACATGTCGAATTTGACAATGATTTAAGGGAACAGGATTTTGGTACGTGGGAAGGCAGAAGGATCGTTGATATCAGAAAACAAGCCCCCGGTGAAATTGAATTTCAGGAGTCAAGGGGATGGAAGTTTTGTCCGCCAGGCGGTGAATCCAGAATAAAGGTTTTAAAAAGAATTTCAAGAGCGATGGAAAAGGCTGGAAAAAACTTTGATGAAAAACATGTTCTGGTCGTCGCACACAACGGTGTGATTAAAGTATTGATATATAAAATACTTGACAGAGCCTTCACCCCGGACGAAAAACCTTTATTAAAGGATTATCACCTCCACGAGCTCTCATGGGATGGAAAACTCCGGATTGACAAACTAAACAGCATTAAGCTTTTATAAGTTATTGGGACAGTTTTTTATTTATATTGTTTCTCATAAATTTTCATGCCCGACTAGGCACAACGAAGAATGAAACCTAAGGTTCGTCCGGGGAATTGCCTATTCGCCCGGTACAAGACTTAACAAATGAGATTGGTATCGTACACGCCCCCTATCTTCTCAGTTAAACTTATACAGGCAGAGACAATCAACGCCGCCGTGGGATTCTGTCTACTGGGGCTGGTTCAAGTCTTATATCAGCGAGATAGCTGCCGTACGTTCATTTCTAAATAAGATTGTTAAGTCTTGTACCGGGCGAATAGGCAATTCCCCGGACGAACCGAGCTAAGATTGAAAAACGACTGTTTGTTTCTAATGAATATATTCCGTTTTAAACGATGAAAAAATCGTATATAAGGAATTCAGTTTCCAAACAAAATAGGAAGTACTTTTGAAGGTTATTATTTATTGTCAGCATGTATTGGGTCTTGGACATTTTTTTAGGACCCTTGAAATAGCCAGGGCCATGGAAACCTTTGATGTCATCCTTGTGACCGGTGGTGGCAAGGTAGAAGTTAATCTGCCGGATCATGTGAGACATATAGCGCTACCGGGCCTGATGATGGATAAAAATTTCACCGGCCTTTACAGTGTGGATCCTCAAAAAAGCGTGGAAGATGTGAAACTTGAACGTCAGAAACAATTACTGGATCTTGTAAAGAATGAAAATCCGGATTTTCTTTTAATAGAACTTTATCCCTTTGGCAGACTGGCCTTCAGGTTTGAACTGATTCCGGTACTGAATTTTATAAAGGATAACCGCCGGATGAATTGCAAAGTGGTATGCAGCATGAGGGATATCCTGGTTGAAAGAACTGACAGGTTAAAGTATGAAAGTCGTGTTGTTGATGCCCTTAATAATTGGTTTGATGCCGTGCTTGTCCATTCTGATCCGCAATTGATAAAGCTGGATTCTACATTCTCACGTCTGGATAAGATAAAAATTCCCCTTGTTTATACAGGGTTTGTGACACCGGTCCCGGATAAGAAAAAGGTAAAACATTTCAGGAAAAACTTAAGATTGCAAAACAAGAAACAGCTGGTCGTTGCCAGTGCCGGGGGTGGAAACGTGGGCGCCCCATTGTTAAGAGCGGTTGTCAATGCCTATCATGAACTATCCTCAAAGGAAAACCTCATGCTGAAGGTCTATACCGGGCCATATATGGAAAAAAAAGATAAGCAATATCTTCAATCCTTTTCAAGTTCTTCAATTAGGGTTACGGAATTTACCAGCGATTTTGTTTCTCTTTTGAGCGCGGCAGATCTTTCAGTCAGCATGGCCGGATACAACACCTGCATGAATATTGTTGCAGCCAATGTGCCATCCCTTGTCTGGCCTTTTGGTCAGAACCAGGAGCAAAGAAAACGTGCACGGGAAATTGTCCGGTTTGTTCCCATGACTATTCTTGAAGATCAGGACTTGATGTTGCCCAGATTTTCCAGACTGATGGAAAAAAGTCTGGGCAGACAAAATACGAATAAACATCTTACTATGAACATTCATGGCGCCTTTAACACCATGAAATGGATACAGAGCAATTAAAGCATTGATATCAAGCATCTACAATTCATTTGAAAATCACCTGCCCCGAAAGGTGAATCATACCATCAAAAACATTATCGAAGAGGGATTGAGCGCCCATGGTCACATTAACGTCTTTTTCAGGGCAGATGATATCGGGGTGCAGTCAATAAATTTTTCACGGATGATGTCGCTCTTTTTAAAATACCGGATACCTTTGTGCCTTGCAGTTGTCCCGGCCTGGATTACGGAGCTTAGATGGAAAGCCATGAATGGATTCATTAAAAAGGGAGAACATCTTTTCTGCTGGCACATGCACGGGTACAGGCATATAAACCATGAAACCCAAGGAAAGAAGCAGGAATTCGGGCCGGCCAGATCAGATCTTGAACTTGCAACTGACCTGTCAAGGGGACATGCAAGGCTTAAATCGATCATGGGAAAAATGTTAACACCTGTATTCACGCCCACATGGAATCGCTGCAGCCTTGCAACAATGAATAGATTGAAAATCATAGGGTTCAAAGGAGTCTCAAGAAGTTATGGCAGTCTTCCATTATCGCCTAAGGGGTTAAAGGACTTCCCTGTTCACGTAGATCTGCATACCAGGAAAGAAAAAATGGCTAAGCTGGGATGGCAAAAGCTTATGGAGGAGTTTACAAGGGGAATGGACTCGTCAGCATGCGGCATCATGATTCATCACATGCGCATGAATGATCAAGCCTTTATATTTCTTGAGTATTTGCTTGAGCTTTTTGCCGCATACAAAAAAGTAAATTTTGTCACCTATAATGATTTAATTTAACTTTTATACTGTTTCGAATAAATATATTCCGTTTTAAACGATGAAAAACTCGTATATATGAAGCTATAGACTTCTGGTAGCATCAACTCTTTTTAGGTCTTTGCTTCTATGCCGATATAATTTTAGCAAAGTTGTTATTGTCAGGCGGATTTATGAAGCAGCCGGTTAATCATTTTAGCTGCCTGTACGGCACCATCAAGATTGACAGCAGCAGACTGGTTGCCCTCCTTTTGCAGATTATCCAGAAGCATTGTGTGAATTTGTTCAACGGTAGCACCGGATTCCGGGAGGAAAAAGATCCTGCCCCCGCCTATAGCAGACAGCCGCTGAAGATGTAACCGCTGTTCATTATCCATCATCTCCCGCTCTATAACAAGAGCGGGAATACCGGTGTGCATTATATCCGTCAGGCTGTTATACCCACCGTAGATCACAGCAGTCTTTGACCGCAACAAGGCTTCACCGTACCTTCCCCCCGGCTGCTCCAAACAGCAATGGCGAAGCCCTGAAAACAGGCTCCACACCTTTTTCTTTAGCTCAGCTGAATCTTGTGTATCAATAAAGAGTCGCCAGGTACCCAGATTTTCAGGAAGGATCTCCAAAGCTTCGGCAAGCTGTCGAAGAAAATCAAGTGACTTCTCTCCTAACCAGGGTACAGAAACAGTTCCGGCAAATTGCTCTCCCCTCTCAAGCCAGGCACTCCTCAAGGCAACAAATTCGGCAAACCTGGACACATACCCGCATTCCAAAGGCACTTGTCCATAAAGCTTTTGCAGCTGCTTAAGATGAGATTCCCCAAGCACCCTGCTATCTCCATACCAGAGCAACTCTCGATAGTACTTCCGGAACAGTCCGGTAACCAATTCCGATCTGGCCTGATCCACAGCTCCTAAAACACCACGAACACCAAGAACCCACAGCGTTCCAATATCCCGGCCTATGGAAAGGGCCGGCACAAGTTCTCTGTGCTTTCCCTGGGGAGTATGATCCACCAGGACCAGTCGTGGTCGATACAGGGCAACCAAATGCTCCAGCTCCTTGGCCCTGAATCGACCTATCTGGCTATCGGAAAACATCGACTTTCCTATAATCCCTATCGATTTTCCATTTTCCACTATAGTTTCGTAAGATGGCAACTTCAGCCAGTCAAGAGGGGCTGCGCCGATCAGCTGCTGAGACTGTCGACAACCCGAAACAAAAAGAACCTTCAGATGTGGAAAGAGGCGGCGCAGAGCCATGCCAATGCCAATACTTCGACTGGCATGCCCCAGACCGCGGCCATCATGGGCATAAATCAGAATATCCAGTACCATACAGTTCTCATTTCATTTTCAATGATAACCAAGAGTTTCTCAGCCATATATAGTCGTTCTCATAAATATGTTCCGTTTTAAATGAGGAAACTGTCTGAGTGTATTAAAGATCGTTAAGAATACCTTGAATGCAATCTTGTCATTTTGTTGAACTGAATCTGAAACTTAAATCAATTATAATATGCTCGGTCTGTTCTTTCTTTACGATCTCTTATATATAAGTTTTTTATCGTTTAATATGGAATATATTTATAATAAACAGTGTAATACATGAAAAAAATCAGAAAAAAGAATAAGAATTCGCTTTTTGAGAGCAGATCAAGTAAAAAAACCAAGGCTGATATGACAGGATCCAACTGAGTATCGTAACAAAATAGTTTTTTCGTTTCTGTTCACAATGGCAATGAAAAAATTTATAACATCAATCATCCGGCCTTTTGGATTGTGAATCGCAAGATAGAGATCTTCCATGTTTGATGTTGTGTTTACCGCATTTTTCATATAAAAAAAGGTTTTGAGTAACCTCTTTTGCATGTTGCCATTCATCTGACTTTATATCTTGCTCTTTTCTTATCATCCGAGTCACTCTGCGGTACGCTTGGGTTTATAAGATGTGTTGCAAACTTTGACTATGATGAGCGTTGCATCATCCTGACGTTTTTTTTCTTTGAGGAACTGATTTAGCGCATCAATGACTGATTTTACTATCTGCTGGGAAGATAAATGGGCATTTTCCCGTATAATCCCGTACAACCTCTCTTTTCCGAACCTTTCTCCACGAGGATTATTTGCTTCCCAAATACCGTCCGTATATAGGACAGCAATATGGCCATCAGATATTCCTGAGATTTTATTTTCTTTATATTGATATGACTCGTCTATCCCAAGGGCGATACCCTCTCCTTTAAGTTCAATGAAATCCTTTTTTTGGGAATTATATAACATTGCCGGATCCTGCCCGGCCCTTACCCATTTCAGGCAATTTTTCAATGTATTCATCTCAATGCAGAAAAGGGTTATAAAATTACCGGAATCTTTCACATCTTCACATAAATGACGGTTGACATCAGATGTGACTTGGGCCAGGTTTCCCGGCATGGCTGATCGCTGGCGAAACAAGGCCCTTGAAGTTGCCATGAGAAGGGCCGAAGAGATCCCGTGCCCGGAAACATCGCCCAAAACGATGCGTATGCGATCTTTTTGATTTTTTTCCGGCAAAAGATAATCATAATAATCTCCACCGGTTTCATCACAGTAGATGCTGGTACCGGCAATATCTATTCCGGGAATTTGAGGATTTTGCTTCGGCAGTAGGTTCTGTTGAATCTCTCTTGCCAGATCCAGGGATCGTTGTATCATTTTCTTTTCTTGAAGGCCCTGGGTCATTTCATTCACCACATCCCCGGCATAACCGATTTCATCATTGGACATGATTTGGACTTTTTCATCAAAGCATCCTTTCTGTATGCCCTGAAGCACCTTGACCAGATCCTTAATGGGATCAACAAGATTATGACTGAGTAGCCGATTTAACTCCCTTGAAAAAATTAAAGTATAAATAAACAATACAAAGGTAAAAAGGATGATCCCGCGACCATAAGTGGCGGCTGATACTGGGTCTGTCTCGACCTCCCACTGGAGGGTCAGTAATGTGACCAGCAAAATGGTCAGAGGAATCACTGCACCTAACCCGTTTGCCAACATGATGCGTTTGGATATGGATATTTTTGCGGTTCCTTTCAGTTTACTTAATTGTCCTTTTGGGAAAAAAAAGGGAATCAGTTGTTTGCGTGAAATGGCCTCTATCCTCTGAGATGCGATAGCAGAGGCGATTAAGCCGACCATACTGGCTCTGGTTGCAAGAATAATTGCCGTTCGATGATCTATCATTCCCGCAAGAACCGATGTCAACCCGATAAGGCCCGGGATCAAAATCCATAAGAACACATTAATCGGAACAAAGATAAAATGCAGGTTTAAAAGCCGTTTCTGCGCAGCTTGAATTTGCTCCGGTTTGGGAGCAGATCCTTTTCTGAAAAGACCTAAACATTTTGAGATGGGCCTTAGCATTCGGTTAATGACATTAATGGCAGCAAAATATGAAATGCCGAGTACTAAAAGGAACTTGGGCAAGAAAGTCTTTATCACAATTTCCAATGTCAAGGATTGATTTTGGCCTAAAATTCGAGCTTTAATCGAGTCGAGCGGGGTAAAATAGTTAAGCATAACAACCAGCAAAACACCAATTGTTGTGGCTACAATCCCGACAACATAATAAGGAGCCAATGTAATTTCAGATGCATCTATTTTTGATGAGACAGTATCTGAAGCCATAACCTTGCGGATCTTTCAATTATTTTTTATACATGCATTCATGTTAATTCTGTCAGACGCCAATTTATCAAAATAATTATGTATTGTGATATAAAAAGTCGGTAATTAAGTCAAGGCAAGCTGAATTTTTTGACCGGGTCTTCAGCAAAGTGAAAAGGATTGGCAGCAAATTGTATTTAATATTCTCAGCTTTTGGGGTTTGCCTTTTTCAAGGGAGAGGATTCAAATCCTGCGAACCATTTAATTCTGGCATAAAAACAGCAAAAATGGTATCAGAAAATAATAAAATCAATATAGAATGCATAATGATACTTCCTCATAGATAGGAGACGAGAACCTCATGAGAGTTATCCTGCACTATTTATTTGCTGCGTTGATTTTAAGTTTTTACGGCGGTGAAATCTGACCTTTGATTGAGAGCATGCCCTCCGGGATGCTGGGGGCTCTTACCGGTTCGATTTTAGCTGCTGTTTTTATAATTAGATTTTATGTGCTCAATCGGTTTGTCAACCAGTCGCCTTTGATCGATCAGACAAAAAAACAATTTTTCATAGAATACGCCCTGGTATTATTGGCCGGGGTTTTAACCGTTTGTTTGAATTATTTTGTGTTTTCCATACCCTTTGGTAGCGGGGGATTATTTTTTATCGGTTTTATTTCATTTGGATTTTTCATCGCCATTGACATGTCTCTGCAAACTGAGCGAAGGGTGATTGAAAAAGCCATGAATAGTTCGGATGTCATCATAATCCCTAAGCAATTTTATCCTTTGACCCGAAAATTTTTTATCGTAGCGCTGGTGACCAACCTGCTGGTTATGATCATCATCATGCTGATCATTGGACGAGATCTTGCGTGGTTGTCAAGCATGGATCTTACACAGGTGAATATGATGATGGAAATGACCACCAAGATTATTTTTAAGGAAATCACTTTTGTTATCACCATCCTTTTAATCCTGGTAATTAATATTTTATATTCCTACTCAAAAAATCTTAAGATGCTTTTTCAAGTGGAAACAGGCGTATTGGAATCTGTGACCAACGGCGATCTTTCAAAGCTTGTGCCGGTTGCAACCAGTGATGAATTCGGAGTGATCGCAACCAATACCAACAAAATGATTCATGGCTTACGGGACAGAATTCGAATTCTGGCACGGCTGAATGTTGCAAAAGGAGTGCAGGAAAATCTTTTACCGAATAATGCTCCTAATTATCCCGATATAGATATTTCAGGGACCAGCTTATACTGCGAAGAAGTCGGTGGGGATTATTTTGATTTTTTTAAATTTCCCCAAAATAGGATTGGCATTGTCTTGACAGATTCATCCGGACACGGTGTAGGCGCTGGACTACACATGACAACCATAAGGGCATTTCTCCGGTATGGTGCCGAAGATTATAAGGGGCCCGCACAGCTTATTCGTTCGGTCAACAAACATCTTACAAGAGACAGTTATGAAACCGGCCGGTTTACGACTGCTTTTTTTGTGGAGATCGATCGGGAAAAGAAGGTGATCAATTGGCTCCGGGCCGGACATGAACCTGCATTGTTTTTTAATCCTGATTTAGGAAAGTTTCAAAAGCTGCTTGGCAATGGAATGGCATTAGGGGTTGATTCACATGCACAGTTTGATGAACATGAAATTAGTGGATGGAGAAAGGGATCTATCCTGGTATTACTCTCCGACGGCTTAAAAGAATCAAGAAATTCCCAAGGTGAAATGTATGGGGAAAAACGAATTACAAAAGTAATTAAGCAACACGCAGCACAATCAGCCAAAACAATTGAGAAAAAGCTGATAGAAGATCTTAATAACTTTAGAAAAGATGTTCCCCTATCAGATGATATCACTATCGTTATTGTTAAATTTCTTTAAAAATGGATGAGTTATAGTTGACACAAATTACCAAGAAAGGTTCAGGCAGAATAAAATGGATTTGAACAGACAAAAGAAGAAACCCAAAATACCCATCGTAAAAAGATCTTTGGCATCGTGGATTTTTGACGGGAATGCAAAGCTCCAGATTGCACTTGTAGCCATTATTCTGTTGACGGTTGCTATCCGGGTGGTTCCCCTTGAAATGCAAAAGCGGATTGTCAATGAAGCCATTAATTTGCGGAAACTGGAACTTCTGACCATTTACTGCGGGATTTATCTTGCGGCAGTTTTTTTAGCATCGGCTTTTAAACTGGTTATCAATATCATTCAAACCAAGATCAGCCAAAAAGTAACGGCTGAAATGCGAAAGCAGTTATACCGCCATGTTTTGACTATGCCCTTGAACTTTTTCAGAAACACCCAGCCCGGTACGGTGGTCAATTCATTAATTAATGAATTGACCATTCCGGGTAATTTTGTGGGGATGGCAGTGGCCGCACCTTTGACCAATGTGGTTACCCTTTTGGCTTTTGCCGGATACCTGATTGTACTAAATCCGCTTTTAGGTATTGTATCGTTTTCCATATATCCAATCATGCTTTATGTGATTCCGATTCTTCAAAAATACGTCAACCGTGACAACAAGAAAAGAGTGAATGCTGCCCGAAAATTATCATCTAAAATTGTTGAGTCTATTTCCGGCATTCACGAAGTTCAGGCCAACGGTGCTTTTGAAATTGAAAATAATAAATATGATGGTATCGTCGATTATCTGATGAAAATCCGCATAAAATGGAGTGTTTATAAGTTTGCCATTAAAGTGGTCAGCAATCTTTTTATGAATATGGGGCCTTTTTTGGTTTTTATTGTCGGTGGATATCTGGCGATTAAGGGACAGCTTGGATTGGGTGCCCTGGTTGCGTTTTTATCTGCTCAGGAAAAACTGTATGATCCATGGAAGGAGCTCATTGAGTTCTATCAAGTCTATCAGGATGGATCTGTAAATTATTATAAAACCATGAATTATTTTGATGTTGAGATTGAAAATGAACTGACACCTAAAAACAGAGAGCCTTATGAACTGGAGGTTTCCATTGATGTTGAGAATATGAGCCTGGAAACCAAAGAAGGGGTAAAACTGCTCAACGATGTCAGTCTCAATATCGCACCTGGAGAACATATCGCCTTGGTTGGCTTTTCAGGAAGCGGGAAAAGTTCGCTCGCCTTATGCTTAGCTCAGCTTTACAAATACACCTCAGGTCATGCAACCATCGGAAATAAAGAAATTTTTAAGCTCACCAAAGCAGATATTACAAAAAATATGGGCCTGGTATCCCAGTCTCCATTCATCTTTGATGGTACCATCAAGGAAAACCTCATGTATTCCTATACCGCTCTCCATGGCGAGAAACGTGTACTTAAAGGAGATGGTGAACCCCAACTGGATGATCTCGTACATGTGCTTCAACAATCCGGCCTGTTTGTAGATGTATTAAGGTTCGGATTGAATACCGTTGTTGAAGGAACTTCCGAAGACTTTATCCCGGTTATCATTAATATGAGGGAAAGCTTTCAAAAGGAATATGGAGATTCGATTGGTGAATGGGTTGAATTCTTTGACGAAAAACAATTTCTTTCCTATGCAAGCATCGCAGATAATATTATTTTTGGTGCACCGGTTTCAGATGAGTTTAAACATTCTAAATTGGTAAAAAATCCCTTCTTTTTAAAATTTATGGATGATGCGAACCTGACCAGGCCGCTCTTGGCTTTGGGCAAAGAAATTGCCGATCAAACGATCGATATTTTGAAAAATGTTTCCCATGATAAAATGTTTTTTGAACAAAGCCCAATTAAACCTGAAGAGTTCGAGCAATATGAAACTATTGTTATACAGATAAAAAATAAAAATCTTCACCAGATAAACGAACAACAGAAAACAGATCTTCTGGAGCTGGCATTGCGGTTTTCACCCGGAAAACATATAATCGTTTCCATCCCTACGTTTCTGACCAATCTGATTCTTGAAGGCAGATACATGTTCAAAGAGAAAATTGTGCAAAAAAAGCCGCATGCCATCGCATTTTTCAAAAAAGACCAATATATTCATTCGCAGACTATATTTAATAATATCCTGTTCGGTATAGTCAAGACAACCAATCCGGGCGACCAGGAAAAAATAAATCAATTCATGGTCGCACTTCTCATCGGTCAGGATTTTCTTGAAAAAATGATTGAGATCGGCATGAATTTTAAGGTGGGCACCAAAGGCAACAATCTTTCCGGTGGGCAACGCCAGAAACTGGCTATAGCCAGGACCTTTTTAAAATCACCACCGATTATGATCCTGGATGAAGCAACTTCAGCCCTTGATAATAATTCTCAAAAAAGAATACAGAATGTGCTTTCGAGAAATTGGAAAGGAAAAAGCACACTGATTGCAGTGGTTCACCGACTCGATATTGTAAAAGAATATGACAAGGTTGCTTTTCTAAAAGCAGGTAAAATTGTAGAAATGGGGACCTATGATGAACTGATGGACCAAAAGGGGTATTTTTATGAACTCGTTTATGAACAAAAGTGATTCAGCAGAAAAAAGTGAATTTGTATTAAATCTAAATATTTTCAGGCAGATAGAATTTTTTTCCGGCATTCCCGTTGACGTTATCAAGCTTTTTGCCCTCCTTTGCCAAAGACAATCTTATAAAGCAGGAGATTTTATTTTCCACCAGAATGATGATGATGGGTGTTCCTATTATATTTTATCAGGCAAAGCAAAGCTTGTTTTAACCAAAGAGAAAAAAGAATATTTCATCCGTGAGTATGAATCGGAAAGCTATTTTGGGGTGCTGTCTCTGATGACCCCCATAGTCAAACAGTTTTCCCTCATTGCAACACAAGACACGACCTGTATGGTCATGACCCGGAAGGCTTTTTCAAAGGTGGTTGATCAATTTCCCCATATCCCGCTAAAAATTATTCGAGCCATCGGACAGAGGGTTTTTCAGGCAGAAAAAAAATGTATTCATGAGTTTGAATCCCAGGAAAGAGATGATCTGAAAAATCTCTTAGGTATCAGCCTGATATAAAAAGAATTGAGATTGACAAATTAACCACAGGTCATTACAATATTGGATATGAAGAAAGTTAACTTATCCATAAAATTGAAAAATAGGCTGAATGAACTGGATAAGATCAGGGCGGCTGTTTCAAAAATGTCTGCCACCACAGCCTGTACCCAACGAAGCTCAAAAGAAATAAACCTGATTCTCGAAGAAATCTTTACAAATGTGGTAAACTATGGTTTTGATGATGATAAAGAGCATGAGATCGATATGTCTCTATCCTGCGATGATTGCACACTGTTGATTCGCATTGAGGATGATGGAAAACCTTTTGATTTTACAGCCACTGCTACTCCAGATACCAAATGCCCCATTGAAGAGCGATTCATAGGGGGGTTGGGGATTCATTTTATAAAGCATTTTATGGATGATTGTAAATATTATCGAAAAAATGGGAAAAATGTAATTATAATAAAAAAAAGAATGACCCATAGTGAATAGCCAGATAACGATTCATAATCCAAATATAAGTATAAAGGATATCACTCATGGAAATTTTGCAGGAAAATAATAAGGGGATAGAAATTTTTAGTGTGAAAGGCAGTCTCGATTCCAACACATCAGCAGAATTTGAAACTCGGATATATGCGGCCCTTGAAAGCGGTCAACGAAAACTGATTCTCAATTTGGAAGATCTGGACTATATCTCCAGCGCAGGTATAAGAGTGATGTTAAAAACGACAAAGGATTTAAAGCGCATGGATGGAAATATCGTGCTTTGTGCATTGCAAGATTATGTAAGAGAAGTCTTTGATATAGCCGGCTTTGACGGGTACCTGAATATTGAAAACAATCTTGAAGCAGCAATGGACCGTGCATGAAATTATGGCTCCTTAATCCCGATCAACCCTTTCTCCCCTAACGATCGCAGGAAAAGTGTAACAGAAATTTCGGCTTCCTTGTAATTCAGTGTATGAAGGGCTGCAAATTCTTTGATAATTGTTTTTACATTTTTTTCTCCATCCAGAAGAGACCAGACATCGACCCCCAAACTGTCCAGTTGGATTTTTCGTCTAAATGATTTTTCAGGATTCTTTCGTATTATTTTTCGTATTTTAATGAAAAAAGGCTTATATATGGCCTGGTAGGAAAGTATTAGATCTCCTGAATCCAGAAAGATCTCTTCAACGAGGGAATTTTTTTCAGGAATGCATAAGAGTGCATTATTTTTTGTTAGCTTGTTTTTTTTAGGATTCACCGATCATTGATCCTTTAATTAAATCGTGTTCATATTTTTTGGTAGAATCAACCATGATCCCCAATATTCTATTATTTTTTTTGTCGTGGCATACTCGGCAAACAGTAAACAAAGAATATCTGCTTAAAAATGGCAGCACATCTGCATTTTTAAACCGCCCATGCCTGTAAGACCATTCAACATATTCGCCACGGAGGCAAACACCTGCTTTTGCAAAACCTTTCATCTGTGGCAGCCTTTTTGTCGCAAATTCAGCAAGACTTGTTTTTGATAGCAAAAATGAAGCCGGCCCCCAGCTGAAAAACGTAAGGTTTGTTTTTTTATATTTAAAATGGATGACATAGTAACCCGGTTTAAAACTATATTCTATCAGCCCAAAGGACCGGGGGATTGTAAAATTCAGGCCAAACAGCTGCCAATGGGTCCGGTCAGCCACGGGATGGTCTGAAAAGGAGGTTAAAATCAAAGCCGGCAAAGAGTTGAGTAAAATCTGAGAATCGGAAAAAAAACGGATAATGGTAAGCCTTTTGCATAGAGCACAAAAGATAAGCGTACCGTTTCCTGTTGAAGACACGCTTTCCCAGGAAAAAAAGAAAAATTCAAAACTCTTTGCGGGATGTGAAAAAGACCTTGGTGAAGGCAGCTCATGGATCTTAATATTTAGTATTTTCTGTGACTGTGAAATAAATCTTTTTAAATATTTTTCTAGCGTAAATTTCTTAGGTGCGTCCGTCCATTTGATCTCGATTCTGGATAATCCGTCCTCTCCGATAAGCATATGGGTCGCATCAAGGCTATCTATTTCCCAAGTCAATGGAATTTTTAAAGAAATTCCATTCCAGGCAATATTTTTGGAAAGTTGCTTCTCTTCTCTTAACATCCTAAAATATTTAAAAATCAATAAGGAACAAAAAGGTTCCACAAAGCTTTTTTAGATATCTTGGAATGAACCTTTGTTTTTTCTTTTTGAGGAAATTTTGTCATAAAGCAGTCTCTCTCTTTTTCGATCTGGCTGGTCAGTGTGAGTTTGACTGCATTCCCAAGTTTTTCATCCTCAACCATGGTGTTGTGCTGCAGGATAAGACTTATTTTTTCATTTTTATCATTTACAAATGACCATTTCCAGGCAATCACTGTTTGGAAGGGATCGCCACGGTATTCGTCCGGAGAGCCCAGCGCTTTTTCATATCGGCGCAATAATTTTTTAAAAAAAGATTTTGATGAATCAGCAAATTTTAATTTGATTCTCAATATTTTATTGGGTGCATCACACAATCCGTAGGCAATCGTCCCGGATTTGAATCCCGGCCTTTGGATCATCTCTCCCTCACCGAGGTATTTATAAAATGTACCCTTGCAGGTTTTCATATCAATCAGTTGCTGATAGTTTGAAATGTCGTCTCCCAGTTTAAATCCACCCAGATGGATGGGAAATTTTGCCTCTGCATAATTTTGAGAAAACAAAGAAATTATAAAACAGAAAATGAGCATTTTTATTTTCATTAACTCCTCCCACCATTATTGCAAGGTTAGAAATGAAATATATTCATGAGAAACAAACAGTCGTTTTTCAATCTTAGCTTGGTTCGTGCGGAAAATCGCCTATTCGCCCGGCACAAGACTTAACAATCTTATCTATAAATGAACACACGGCAGCTATCTCGCTAAGATTAGATTTGAACCAGCCCCAAAGGACAGAATTCCACGGCGGCGTTGATCGTCTCTGCCTGTATGGATTTAACTGAGAAGATTGGGAGCGTGTATGATGCTGATCTCATTTGTTAAGTCTTGTGCCGGGCGAATAGGCGATTTTCCGCACGAACTTTGGATTTCATGCTTCGTTGTGCCCAGCCGGGCATAAAAATTTATGGCAAACAGTATAATTGGCCAATGGTACACATGTTTAAGTAATTCTGATTCAGTCGTCTTTAGTTTACCACAAAAATGATTTTTTAAAAAGCCGTACTGCCAAGTGACTTTAAAATAAGCGTCAGACCCATGG
>CAJHXW010000054.1_pt1 | contig 19865 bp, 17 predicted proteins | sample 9198581 | NCBI WGS metagenome assembly CAJHXW01 (sample SAMEA7708328, study PRJEB35096) | sediment metagenome | biome: marine neritic benthic zone biome [ENVO:01000025]; feature: sediment [ENVO:00002007]; material: shallow marine sediment [ENVO:03000034] sea grass bed [ENVO_01000059] ...
ACGATGAAAAACTCGTATATAAGAGATCGTAAAGAAAGAACAGACCGAGAATATTATAATTGATTTTGGTTTTAGATTTAGTTCAACAAAATGACAAGATTCTATTCAAGTTCTTTCTTAACGATCTCTAATACACTCAGACAGTTTCCTCATTTAAAACGGAACATATCTATGAGAACTGCTATATTTCTGTTTTTTAAAAACTATAATAGTTGCCATAAATATATAATGCTTGGTTAAATTTTATTTTGAGAGATTAAGGAGCAAGTTGATGAAAACCGTCAGTTCCCTGCTCGATGACCATTGGTATCAGCGTTATAAAAAGATTTCGAAGCTGAATATCCGGAGTTCAATATACGATGTGACAAACCGTTGTAATTTGCGCTGCAAAGGATGTTTCTTTTTTTCCTCAGGAGAAGATAAAGTGGCTGTTGAGGAGATGGACCTTAAAAATTGGAAAAAATTTATTGGCCAGGAAAAAGGGCGTGGAGTTAATCTTGCCATACTTATTGGCGGAGAACCTACACTTTGTTTAGACAGGGTGGAAGCTTTTTACAAACAGTTACCGACCTTTTGCGCTACCAATGGTATTATTAAGGTCCCCAGAGACCGGTTTCCTGATATGATGGTAGGGATTTCTTTATGGGGGGATGAAGAAGCTGAAAAGCTTCTCAGGGGAAGGGATACATTTGCAATCTCCAGCAAAAACTATGAAGGAGACCCATACACCTATTACCTTTATACGATCACTCCCAAACAGATCGGTAAAACGGAACGGATTATAAGAAAGATAAAGGATGTCGGCCTTAAGGTGCATATGCAGCTCCTTTCCAATGATGAAGGTGTTGACGGCTTCTTTTGGAAACCTGAAGAACTAAAGGATTTACGTTCGGAAATGGATGATATGCTTGATAAGTATCCGGATACACTTATATCCTCAAAATATTATCATGAAATTATCACCACAGGAAAAATGCTTGGCAGAAAATTCGGCTGGATGGAATGTCCCTCTGTTTCGCTGCCCATAGATAAAAGAAAACCGAGGCCAAAGCGACTGATAGAATTTATTCGGTGGGCATCGGATCTGGAAACGATACACCGGTGCTGCACATCGGAAACAAGAAATTGTTCAACCTGCAAGGACGGAGCCGCACATATGAGCTGGGTTATGGTGAACAAGCGCGCTCATATTCGTACACCCAAAGACCTGCAAAACTGGATTGAGGTTTATGAGATGTTTGCCAAGCTTTACCAGTTTATTCCGTGGTAAGTAATATGCGGTCAAAAAATATTGTAATTGTTGGATATGATTCGGTTTCACCCCTGGGAACCGAAATGGAATCCCAATGGCAGCGTGCCACCAGGGGAGAAAGCGGAATAGGTGAGCTGACCCGATTTCCTATATCTGAAAATTTTCCGGTTCATATTGCCGGCCAGGTTGATGATATTGACACAACGCCTTACTCATTTTTGAGCGCACGCAACCTTGCACATTGGACGTCCCCCATCTTTAAATACGCCATGCTGGTTGTGCATCGTGCACTGGAAAAAAGTAAAATTATAATCTCGCCCGATTTATCGCCAAAAGTTGCGGTTACTTTCAGTTCGGCAGTGGGAGGTCAGGATGCTGTTTTGAAAGCAGACCGGCTTATGATTTCAGAAGACAAGCTGCCCCATCCATTTACAAATCCCAATTCATGCATAAATATGGTTGGTGGAAAAATATCGATTTTAACCGGTGCAACGGGCCCCATCACTTCCACAATTACCGCCTGCGCTACCGGTGTCACTTCTATGATTATAGGGGCAATGCTCCTTGAACAGGGAAAAGCAGATGTAGCCCTCTGCGGAGCGGTGGATTTTGCCCTTGTTGAACCGATTGTGGCCGGCTTTGCAACCATGAACGGTACATACAGCCCTAAACCGGGTCAACCCGAAGAACCGGCAGAAAGAGCCAGCCGGCCTTTTTCCATTGACAGAAGAGGCTTTGTAATCTCAGAAGGAGCGGGCAGCATCATCATCTGCACACAAGAATTTGCCGATGTCCACGGGCTAAGCTATAATATTGAAATAGCCGGATGGAGTATGACATCAGACGCATACCATTTTGTTGCTCCGAATTTTGAAACCGTAAAAAGATGCATTACTGAAAGTATTGACAATGCAAGCATAAAGCCTGATGATATTGATGCAGTAAATGCACACGGCACATCTACAAAAGTTGGAGATAAAGTTGAATTTGATGCCTTGAAAGCGGTATTCGGAAATGATATGCCTCCTGTAACGGCAAACAAATCGCTTATCGGTCATGCAATGGGGGCATCGAGTGCTATTGAGTCTATTTTTGCAATTTACGGGATGCAAAAAAGCACTTTGCTTCCGACAATAAATTATTCGCCGGACCCGGACATGGTTTTGGACTGTGTGCACGAAGGGCCACGCAACCTCAATCAGGAATATGTACTTAAAAATTCTTTCGGATTTGGCGGATGCAATTCTTGCATTGTCTTCCGTAGGATAGCATAAGCTATGAAGGCACCAAAAAACAGACGCGTATTTGTTATCGGTTACGGCGCAGCCACATCCCTTGGAAAAACGTTTGAAAAAACCTGGCAGCGGGCTGTGAATGGTGAGGCAGGTTTTCGAAAGGTAACGAGGTGTGAAACAACGTCACGCAGCAATGTTGTCGGTGAGATTCCGGACTGGGATCCCATGACCCTTGATTTCATGGACAGGAAAGAGGCCTATAACTGGAACGCCGATTATGTGTTTTTAACCATGGCGGTTTGCAAAGAAGCACTGATGAATTCCGGATTGGAAATAGATAAGGATACAGGGCCAAAGACCGCCTGCTTAATCGGATCTGCACTGAATGGAACGGATTCTTACCGCATTGCAATGGATAATTATGTAAATAAAGGCCCGTATAAAGTAAGCCCGTATCTGCTTCCTAATCTGTGTGCCAACCTGCCGTCAGGAAAGGCAGGAATGCTCCTTGGATTTACGGGCCCCATATTTTCTCCTCAGGGAGCGTGCGCTTCAGGAAATCACGCCATCAGTATAGGTTCACGAATGATAAGGGATGGTGATTGTGATTTTGTCCTGGCAGGTGGAGTGGATACCTGTCTTATCCCTGAAATTATCCAAGGTTTTTCCAATATGCTGGCCACTATAAAAGTAGGCCCGAATGACCGTGCCTATAATGATCCGACCCAAGCCTCCCGGCCTTTTTCTATTGACAGAAAAGGAATTGTTCTGTCAGAAGGTGCAGGAGTTATTGTGCTGGCAGCCGAAGATATGCTTTCCGCTTATGGCCTGACTCCAAAGGCCGAAGTTTCTGGAATAGGATGGACATCGGATGCTCATCATTTTACCCTGCCCAACCCTGAAACGATTATCCTGGCAATAAGGGAAGCAATTGAGGATGCCGGTTTGCAGCCGGAAGATATTTCATATGTGAATGCTCACGGAACATCTACGCAAAAAGGCGATAAAATTGAAATTGATTGTTTAAGAGAAATATTCGGCAAAAAGATAGAAAATCTGCCGGTGTCTTCAACCAAATCGCAGATCGGACATACTCTTGGTGCTTCCGCTGCCCTAGAGGCTGCCCTTGGTATTGAAGCCATGCAAAATGGCTATATTCTTCCAACTGTGAACCATATACCGGATCCCGAATTAGCCGATGTTGATGTCGTTCCCAACCAAGTCCGCAGGCAGAATTATGATACATTTCTTTCAAACGCCTTCGGATTCGGAGGCACTAACTGCTGTATTGTCTTTAAAGGTGTTTGAAATGAAACCGAAACCATTTATCCCGGAAACACTGGATGGTGATGACCGATATGTAAGAGACAAAACCTGCGGTCTTGTATGGCACAGGTGCAATACACGGACTCTGTATGCTGATACAGACCGTTCACAAGTGGTCTATCATGGAAATTATCTTCGCTATTTTGAATTAGGAAGGGCCTCCTTGATGCGTGATGCTGCCTATGCATATCGCGAAATCGAGGAAAACGGCTTTATATATCCTATTATTGAAATCGGAATCAGCTATTTTACTCCGCTCTTTTATGATGATCCCATGAGTATATATACACACCCTTCAGATCTTGAGCGGGTGCGTCTTAAGTTTGATTACATCATAACAAATGAAGAATCCAATGAAATTATTTGCAAAGGATTTACCCGTCATTGCGCAACAAATACCTCCGGAACACCGGTCGGAATTGATAAAAAAACCCTTCATTTATGGAAAGTCTTCCCAAAATAATTGCGGAAAGTTTTCCTCAACGGTTTTTTCGCCTAATCGTTGGTGTTTTATCGATTGTCAGCGATTCGTCCTGGGAATAGCCAATCGCCCGTCGCTATCTTTAACATTATCATCTGAGAACTAACGCACGGCAGCTATCTCGCTGAGATCAAATTTTAACCAACCCCATTAGGCAGAATCCCACGACGGCGATGACCGTCTCTGCCTGTATGGGCTTAACGCAAAGGATAGGGGGCGGCTGAGGAGTCTTGAATTCATTTGTTAAAGATAGCGACGGGCGATTGGCTATTCCCAGGACGAAAAGGACGTGGTTTTAAAAATGAGCACAAGGCTCCCGCTCGATATAGAAATCTATCCGTATTTTCTGGACCACAAATTTGAAGGAAAAGCAGTACTTCCTGCTGTGGAAGCCTTGCAGATTCTTGCCGTATCTACTCAAAAGCACCTGCCTGACACAGATGTACGATACATTGAAAACGCAAAGTTCGATAAATTTTTATATATTGAAACGGATACTGGTCCGGAAATCAAACCGAACACTATAATAGTGAAAGCCTTCAATGAAATTAAAATGAATGAAAACGGCGGTATCACAGCAAAACTGATTACAAAAGTAACATCAAAAAAGACCGGTATTACCCGTGTAAAAGAGCATGTCGTCATTCATTTCTCAGGTAAAAAAAAACCGAATGCCCAGCCCCTTTTCTTAAATACTGTTTCCGAGAAAATAAAAAACGGGCTTAACATCCCGTCGGATAAACTTTACAGTGACCTTGTCCCCTTTGGCCCGGCATATCATAATATCAAAGATACTTTGTTTGTTTCCGAACAAGGAGCAATCGCCGAAATACAAGCCCCAAAACAAAACGCCATGAATAAATTGAAAATGCCCCTGGGCTCACCTTTTCCACTTGACGCAGCCTTCCATGCGGCATGCGCCTGGGGACAGCGATATCTGGCTGTTGTCGGATTTCCCGTAGGGTTTGCCAAACGAATGGTCATTGAACTTACGCGACCGGGAAAGAGCTATATCGGCCTGATACTTCCCGTTCATGCCACCGCTGACCTTTTTTCTTTTGATATATGGCTTTCCGATCTAAACGGTATTCTTTTTGAAGCCGTCACTGGTGTACAAATGAGAGATGTGAGCGCAGGTCGCATGAAACCCCCTCAGTGGGTTATTAAGGAAGGTGGCAAGCATTCACGGAATGTTGAAATTAGAAAATAGAAATTGGAAATTATAGCAATTCTCATAAATATGTTTCGTTTTAAATAAGGAAACTGTTTGAGTGTATTAGATATCGTTAAGAAAGAACTTGGGTGCTATATTGCCAATTGGTTAGTATTATTTCTGATACTTAAATCAATTATAATATGCTCGGTTAAGTTCTTTTTTTACGATCTCTTATATACGAGTTTTTCATCGTTTATAACGGAATATGTTTATGAGAAACAGTATAGGCCTTTCCCGGCGCAGCCAAAGGTGAAGCCTGGATCATCTCTTCCGAATTTCTACTTTCCAATTTCAAGTTTCACTGCGTGAAAGGTCATAAAAGATGTAACGGTTTAGGGTTTTAAAAATTATGCTTGGATGGGGGATTGAGAAGTTTTTTAATCTCCGCTCTGTCCGCCTGGGGAATAGCCCAATCAGCCGTTGCGATCTTTAACAATTTTATGGGGGACTAACCTGCGGCAGCTATCTCGCTGAGATTAGATCTGAACCAGCCCCAATAGACAGATTCCCACGACAGCGATGAATGTCTCTGCCTGTTTGGATTTGACGCAAAGGACAGGGGGCGGCTGCGGGATAATGTAAACATTTGTTAAAGATCGCAACGGCTGATTGGGCTATTCCCCAGGCGGACCGCTGATAGTCAATAAAACGACGAAGGGTCACCAAAAAGATCTCTGAGGAAAAACTCCCCAATCCCTCATTTGGATAATCCAATATAGAACGTCTCTATTCCCTCTCAGCTATGGAAACAAAATCTCTTTTTTCCGGCCCGATGTAAATCTGGCGAGGACGACTGATTTTCCATTTGGGATCATATATGCTCTCTTTCCACTGTGCTATCCAACCAGGCAGTCTGCCGATAGCAAACATAACCGTGAACATGTTGGTGGGTATGCCAATGGCGCGTAAAACAATCCCTGAGTAAAAGTCAACATTGGGATACAGGTTATGGTCAATAAAATAAGGGTCTTTTCTGGCTTGTATCTCCAGTTCCTTTGCAATGTCCAGCAGCGGATCTGAAATATTTAACGATTCCAGCAAATCGTCGCACATCTTTTTCATAATCGTTGCCCGGGGGTCATAGGTTTTATATACTCTGTGTCCAAATCCCATGAGACGGAATGGGTCATTCCTGTCTTTTGCCCTTTCAATGGCTTTTTTATAGTTATCCCCTGAATCATGTATCTCAGTAAGCATTTCAATAACCGCCTGGTTGGCGCCTCCATGCAAAGGCCCCCATAAGGCGGCAATGCCTGAGGAGATGGCGGCATATAGATTTACCCGGGCGCTTCCTACCATACGCACGGAGGAGGTGGAACAGTTCTGCTCATGGTCTGCATGGAGTATCCAAAACACCCGAAGGGCGTTTACCGCCGATTTGTTCATTTTATATGGTTTAACAGGCGTATCAAACATCATGTTGAGAAAATTTTCACAATAGGTCAGGTCTGGTCTGGGGTAAATCACCCTGTGTCCCCTTGATATTTTGTACGACATGGCCGCCATGGTTCTGATTTTGGCCATGAGCCGTGTCATGGTGATCATGACCTCTTCCTCTTGGGACTGATTATTTAGCTCCGGATAAAAGCTTCTCAGGGCATTCACCATGGCAGACAGAATACCCATGGGATGAGAAGCCCTTGGGAACTTCATATAAAAAGCCTTCATGTCTTCATGAACAAGAGAATTATCATTTAGCATCATTGAGTAACGCTTGAGTTCCTCAGAGTTGGGCAGTTTACCATGGATCAGCAAGTAGGCCGTCTCCTTAAATGTTGCTTTTTCTGCAAGCTGTTCAACCGGAATGCCCCTGTAACGCAGAATGCCTTTTTCTCCGTCCATAAAGGTAATGCTACTTTTACAGGAACCCGTATTGGCATAGCCTGGATCGAGGGTGATTAAACCTGTTTCCGTACGGAGAGAAGATATGTCAAGTGCCCTTTCCCCTTCGGAGCCCTCAATAATTGGCAATTCATAGGTTTTTCCATCAATGATAAGTCTGGCGGATTTTTCCATTTCTCTTAACCTTTCTATTTTGCTGCAAACCACATCTGCGGTAAATTAAAAATTGTTTTGATTTTGCGATAACAATATGAAAGTAATATCAAAACATGGAAAGAACGCAAGGCTTTTAAGCCTAATTTTGATAAATTTATAAAAAACATCCTTTACCCATATGGTTCACGACCTTTTCTGTCATCATGAAAAAAAAGGATAAATTTGCTGATTTCAAATCTGGATTCATTGCCATTATCGGAGCACCCAATGCAGGAAAATCGACGTTTTTAAACCGGTTGCTTGGAGAAAAAATATCAATTACATCCAGAAAGCCCCAGACCACCCGTAACCGTATTTTGGGTGTGGTTCACAGGACCTCCTCACAGCTAATTTTCATCGATACACCGGGTGTACACAGAGCAAAAAACGAACTGAATGTCAGAATCGTTGATGCAGCGCTATCAGCAATGGGCGATGTAGATGTCATCCTTATCCTTATTGACGTGGCAAATTGCGATGCGGATTCTGAAAACTATATGGTGAAAAAACTTAATAAGCAAAAAAGACCTGTTGTTCTTGCCCTTAACAAAATTGATCTGATAAAAAAGCCGGCGCTTCTTGAAATTATAGATAAATGGTCAAAAAAATACACCTTTGAAGCGATTGTTCCGATTTGTGCAAAAAACGGTGACCAGGTAGATCAGCTCCTTGGCACAATGGAGGCATTACTGCCTTCAGGACCTCCTTTCTTTCCCAAAGAAACCCTTACCGATTTATCCGAACGCTTTATTACAGCTGAAATGATAAGAGAAAAGGTTTTTCGGTTAACCGGTCAGGAAATACCATACTCAACCGCAGTAACAGTCGATTCATTTTCAGAAAAAAAGGGTGGCGATCTTGTAAAAATAAGCGCAACCGTTCACATTGAGAGAGACTCTCAAAAAGGCATCATCATCGGTAAAAAAGGAAGCAAACTGAAAAAAATCGGTGAAGACTCCAGAAAAGATATAGAGCGGCTTTTAGGGACCAAAGTCTTTTTAAAGCTTTTTGTGCGTGTACAGAAAAACTGGAGCAAAGATACAAAAGCGATAAGAAGATTCGGATATTGATGAAAAAATTAGATAAACTCATATTCAGCACTCTTTTCTTTTCAATGCTTGCGACTGTAACAGGTGTTGGTATTGTCGTTCCTCTTTTGCCTGTATATGCTCATACACTTGGTGCAAGCGGTTTATACATAGGGTTGATATTCGGAGCTTTTTCCCTTTCAAGAGCTCTCTTTCTCCCATATTTCGGCAGGCTTTCAGATAAAAAGGGACGAAAACCATTCATTATTGCCGGGCTTTTGGCTTACAGTATTATTTCGCTGGCCTTCATGTTTTCCAAAGATGTGAACTCACTTCTGATTGTCAGATTTATTCAGGGAGTTGCCTCTGCCATGCTTATGCCGGTTATCCAGGCTTATATAGGAGATATTACACCTGAAGGCAAAGAAGGTTTTAGTATGGGTTTGTTCAACATGTCCTTGTTCTTCGGCTTAAGCCTGGGACCGGTTATCGGAGGCATTATTAATGACAAGCTGAGTCTTAATGCCGCATTTATCTGTATGGGCCTTCTTGCTTTTACCGGCTTTTTGCTGAGTATTTTTCTGCTTCCCCCTACAAAATCAGAACAGGTCGTCTTTTTCGGGAAAGCTCCGACAGAATGGAGAATCATATTGCAAGACAGGGTTATTGCCGGGCTTTTCCTTTTCAGATTTGCATATACTTTATGTATTGGTGTCATATGGGGATTCCTCCCTGTTGTCGCGGATTCTGAGTTTTCCCTTTCCAGTTCATCCATCGGAATTCTTGTTATGCTGGGTGTGTTTATCAGCGGATTGATACACCTGCCCATGGGTTATCTGGCAGACCGCGTCAATAAAAATATGATGATAGCAGCCGGTGGTTTTGTCGTTGTTTTTTCCATGTTTTATTTTAAATGGACAAACACATCCATGGGCCTTTTTTATGCCAGCATACTCTTTGGTATCGGAGGTGGTATTTCAATGCCGGCCCTTATGGCATTGGCCGTCCTGAAAGGGAATAAAGCCCATGCGATGGGTTCGGTAATGGCTCTTTTAACACTGGGGCACAGTGTTGGGATGTTTACAGGCTCTATACTTGCGGGTATGATGATGGACTTTTCCATGCTTAAAGAATCTTTTCTTATGGGAGCAATTATAATGGGTGTGGGTATTGGCCTGTTTTTTCTTTGTACGTATAAAAAAACAGAATAAACATACTTAACATGGTAATTGACAACGGGGCTTTTTGCATTACATTTATAGATTAATAAATATGTAAAAAAAACATAGGATGGCATCGCGCCAAGGCTCATATACAAGGTGTAGCGGTTTTTCAGAGACAAGACTGTACATGTAGTATGTAGAGTTTCATAAAAACCGCATAGATGATACTTCTTACGACGCCATCCATTACCCCTACCCGAAATCAGGAAATCAAATGACGAACAAACGTGATTATTATGAAGTACTGGGCCTCAACCGTAACGCTTCTGAAGATGAGATAAAAGCATCCTACCGTAAGCTGGCACTAAAATACCATCCGGATAGAAATCCCGGAAATAAAGAAGCTGAAGAAAATTTCAAAGAAGCTGCCGAGGCTTATGAGGTGCTTCATGATCCTCAGAAAAAAAACATTTATGACCAGTTTGGACATCAGGGCCTCGAAGGTTCCGGTTTTTCAGGGTTCAGAGGGTTTGAAGATATATTTTCAAGTTTTGGCGATATCTTTGAGGATTTTTTCGGTTTCGGCTCTTCAGGAAGATCCAGGAGCCGTGCGCAGCGCGGGTCTGACCTTAGATATGACATGACTCTCAGCTTTATGGAGGCGGCTTTCGGAAAAGAAACCGAAATAGATGTCGGGAAAATGGATGTGTGTCAGGAGTGCTCCGGTACTGGGAGTGAGCCGGGCACACAGCCGGAAACCTGTCCGCAGTGCGGCGGAGCAGGCCAGGTTTCCCGTTCCCAGGGCTTTTTTACGGTAAGAACAACCTGTCCTTCCTGTCAGGGCATGGGTCAGACCATTTCGCATCCATGCAGAAGTTGCAGGGGCAATGGACAGATTCAGGTAAATAAAAAGGTTTCCGTAAAGATTCCAGGCGGTGTTGATTCAGGATCAAGACTGCGTCTGACCGGCGAAGGTGAAGCCGGTGCTTATGGCGGACCGCAGGGGGATCTTTATGTCTTTATCCATGTCGAACCGCATCATTTTTTCCAGCGGGACGATACCAATGTCATTTGCCAGATACCGATCTCCTTTATACAGGCAGCCCTTGGGGATAAGATAACGATTCCTACGTTAACAGGTGAAAAGGTGCTCGAAATACCAAAAGGTACTCAACCCACTGATACTTTTCGTTTTCGTGGTGAGGGGATTCCGTCTCTGAGACGAAAAAGCCGGGGGGACCAGGTCATCCATGTTGACATTAAAACACCGACGCACCTCAGCAAAAAACAGGAGGAGCTTTTAAAAGAATTCGCCCGCCTCGAATCAGGGAAGCTGTCTACTAAGTTAAAAAACATCTTAAAAGGTGATTCAGCAAGTGCCACCGGATAGCCTTAACGGTTTCGTAAAAAGTCTCCCGCTTCAGTTCAGCGGGACGTTGTGCTGCATTTCGTAATCATGCAACGTACGACGAGTACGCCTCATGATTACAAAATTTGCACGCCTTGAATTTGAACTTTTTACGAAACCGTCTAAATAGGGTTTTTTACAAATTCATCAGCTTTAAGGAATATAAATATCAATGTACGAACTAAAAATTATAAACCGTTTTGCAGCAGCCCACCAGCTTAAGATGGTTGCAAAAAAATGCGAAAATTTGCATGGACACAACTGGAAGATTGAGGTTTGCCTTGTCGGGAAAGCTTTAAATAGCGCAGGTGTACTGATGGATTTTGGTCAACTTAAAAAAATTCTTTCAGAAATTATAAAAAGGCTGGATCATAAATTCCTTAATGACCTTGAATATTTTAGTGACAGTTTTCCCCCATCTTCAGAAAATATTGCTAATTATATCGCAAACGAACTAAAGGCATCCATCAACGATCCTTTGGTTCGAGTCAGCAGTGTGACAGCCTGGGAATCAGAAAACGCCTGCGCAACGTATAAACCGGCTGCCTGAGACTATGGATTGCAATCCATCAATTCATCCCTTGTTATAATTGCAGACACATCCGAGACATGTTGACGGATATTCTCAAGGCCGCCTTCCTGACGATCAACCAGGATAACCGCCTTAACGACATCCACACCTTCGGAGCGAGCTCTTTCTATTGCCTTAATGGTCGAACCGCCGGTTGTCGCTACATCATCTATGATAACAACCCGATCTCCCTGCTTGACATCCCCTTCTATCCATTTCACAATTCCATGGTCTTTTTGGGTCTTTCTTATGGAAAATGCATTGATCGGCTTTCCCTTTAATTCAGATGCGAATGCTGTTGCGACAGCGATGGGATCTGCGCCAAAGGTAAGTCCTCCGATTCCAACAACATCCGGAATATTTATGGCTTCAAACATAAGGTGGCCGACTAAAAACATACCCCGTGCACTTAAAGTGGTCGGTTTGCAATTTACATAAAACCGACTCATTCTGCCTGAAACGAGTTTAAAGGCAGGTGTTTCACTGTATTTAAAAGATTTTTGGTAAATAAGCTTAATAAGTTCTTGTTTCATTTTTGTATTCCCTCAATTGGACATTTATCGTCGTTGTCATAAATTTTTATGCATGACTGGGCACAACGAAGCATGAAACCTAAGGTTCGTCCGGGGAAACGCCTATTCGGCCGGTACAAGACTTAACAAATGAGATAGGTGTTGTACACGCCCCCTATCTTCTCAGTTAAACCCATACAGGCAGAGACGATTAACGCCCCCGTGAAATTCTGTCCTTTGGGGCTGACTCAAATCTAATTGAAGTCCGCCTCAGGCGGACCGTACGTTTATTTCTAAATAAAATTGTTAAGTCTTGTACCGGCCGAATAGGCGTTTCCCCGGACGAACCGAGCTAAGATTGAAAAACGACTGCTTGTTTCTAATGAATATGCCCTGTTCAGTGGTTTTGCCATCCGGCATGACAATCCTGTTAAATAGCAAGTAAATGTTGATTTAAAGGTGTTTATCAGATATAAAAGCCTCCACCGAATTGGAAGAAGCCGGTTTAACGGGATCCAGTGGAGGCTCTGAGCAAGGAAAACTCTGGAAAGCACTCCTTGCGCTCGATCAAATAAATAACAATTAAATCCATACGGGTCAATGCAAAAGACGTTTGACCTATGACAAACATATTAGGAAAATAATACAGGATCAAAATGAAATTAAATCACATAATCAAAGCGTTTTATTTATTTTTATTTTTTTGTTTGCTTTTACAAACCTGGTTCATTATCCCGGGATATGCCGCAGACAGGCAATATGAGGAAACTCTTAGCCTTAGCCAGGCCGTCGAAATAGCTTTACAAGCCAATCTTGCTTTAAAAAAATCAAAGGATGAAATAGATGCCGCCCGGGCAACAAAAAATATTTCAAGAGCAAACTTTTTGCCCACTTTTAATACTCAATATAGCTATAAACGGCGTGATGATGAACTAACACAGATCGGTTCAAGCGGAAGGCCAATCGTATTAACACCTCTTGAAGAGTATGCCTTTGTCGCATCTTTTTCCCAACCCATATTTAGCAGATTTTCACTGATTAACCAGTACAAGGTTGCAGGCTACGGCCTGGACATTGCAGAAATCAGTGAAAAGGCTACACGGCTGGAAGTGATATTCAGGGCAAAAGAGGCCTTCTTTACCCTGTTAAAAGCCCAAAAATTGCATTCAGTCGCCAAGGATGCAGTTAAACTGCTTTCCGCCCTTTCCGAAGTGGCAAAGAATTTTCATCAGGTCGGCATGACCCCTTTAAACGACTGGCTCAAAGCACAGGTTGAGCTGGCAAATGCCAAACAGGACCTTATTGTGGCTGAAAACAATCTGGCCATTGCAAAATCCCAATTTAACATCATACTTCGCAGACCGGTTAATGCCACTGTGGAAATTGCTGACATTTTGAATTATTCACCCCTTGAAAACGATTTCGCTTATTATGCTGATATGGCGGATCAAAACCGCTTTGAAATTAAAATTGCAGATTTAAATGTTGAAATTGCAGAAAGAAAAGTACAAATAGCAAAAAAAGATTTCTATCCTTCCATAAGCCTGGAAGGTTCCTATTATGAAATCGGTACGGACTGGGATGTGGACGGCGGCGAAGGTATAAGCGATCCCGACGGCTGGAGTATTTCAGCAATTGCGACATGGAATTTCTGGGAGTGGGGCAGAACCTGCTATGGCGTCAAGGAAAAATTAAGTCGTCTTTCTCAGGCAAAGCATGATAAAAATGAACTTTATGATAATGTTCGCCTTGAGGTAAAACAGTCATATTTAAAAGCCAGAGAAAGTGAAAAAAATATCACCACCGTAGAAAAGGCGATCGAACAGGCAAGAGAGAATTTGAGAATAACCGAAGAACAATACAGACACCAAGTGGCCACCTCGACTGATGTTCTGGATGCACAGACACTTTTATCTAAAACAATGACCAACTATTACAATGCACTATATGATTTTAAAATATCTAAAGCAGCTTTGCACCGGGTGATCAGTCTGGAAGTAATTCAATGATTGATGGCGTCGTAAAAAGTCCCATCTACTGCGTTGCAACGGTTTTTCAGACACTCGGTATACTAGATGTATTGCCTCGTCCCTGAAAAACCGCTGCGCCTTGCATATGGAACTTTCTACTTAGCCATCGATTATAATACGGGTTTATGAATGATTGACGAAAAAGATAAAAATGCAATAATCCGCATGTTCCATGTTTACAGGCACTACGGATCCAAAAACGCCCTGATTGACATTACCCTTGACGTTTTTAAAAATGAATTTCTTTTTATCAGTGGCCCCAGCGGAGCAGGCAAAACCACTCTTTTAAAATTGCTCTATCTTGGAGAAACCGTGTCAGATGGGCAAATACTAATAGACGGAATGAACCTGTCCAGAATTTCCCACAATCGCATTCCTTTTCTTAGACGAAATTTCGGGATCGTATTCCAGGATTATAAACTGATTAAAACCAAAACCGTCCATGAAAATGTTTCAATTGTCCTTGAAGCTTCCGGTGTGAAGAGGAGTCTGGTTAAGAAAAAGGTAAATCATGTGCTGAGAACAGTCGGAATGGAACGAAGACATAGTGCTTTTCCTCCGAGTCTGTCAGGTGGTGAACAACAAAGGGTAGCCATTGCAAGGGCTATTGTGGGAGATCCCAAGATAATTCTTGCTGATGAGCCCACAGGCAGTCTGGACTCCGAATCAGCAAGTTTCATTTTCAACCTCCTTAAAGGAGTTCATACCCGCGGTGCAACTGTCATTATTGCGACTCACGACAAAGAGTTTATAAAGAAAACAGGCGGTCGAGTTGTATATCTAAATTCAGGCCGACTTGAATCATCACCTTATATATAGAATATTCAAGGGATCAGGAGGCTGGGTGATCCGCCACAGAACAGACGGATAAAAATACTTAAAAGTGATAAAGAATTGAAAATTTGGCAAAGGTCTTATGGAGTCGGATTGAGGAAATGATTAGGCTTTTTTATAAACGGGCAATACAGGATATCCGGAAAAACAGATTTTTAAATGCGGTAACTATTATCACCATAGCTCTGTCCATTCTTATCGTCAGCGTTTTTGCTCTATTTTTCATTAATACAAACAACCTTATCAATCATTGGAAAAAGGGCATACGGATTATGGTGTATCTTAAAGCAAATACTGTAGATGCAAAGGTTCCGGATATAAAAAAGAAATTTGAAGAGATGTACGGGGTTTCCGAAGCCATCTTTATTTCAAAAGAAGACGCACTTAAGCGACTAAAAAAACAAATTAAGCGGCAAATATCACTTCTTGAAGATCTAAAAGAAAATCCACTTCCTGATGCCTTTGAAGTTCGCATGATCCCTTCGTCTCAAAGCTGGGAAAAAGTTGAGACTCTATCAAAAAAAATCGAATCGCTTTCTTACGTGGACGATGTGGAGTACGGCAAAAAATGGCTTGGGCGATTTACAAATATTGTCAGCTTGTTCAGATTAACAGGTTTTGGTGTTGGGGGTCTTTTCTTTATGGCAGCCGTATTTATCGTTGCAAATACCATTCGCCTTGTCCTTTACTCAAGGCGGGAAGAAATTGAAATCATGCGTCTTATCGGCGCTTCCGACAGTTTTATTAAAACTCCATTTTATATTCAGGGCCTGATCCAGGGTACACTCGGGGGAATCATTGGCCTTGCCATTTTATTTGTTGCGTTTATCATAATCGCCTCAAATTTTGAACAAGGATTCCTTCCGGGCTCTTTTCAAGTCAGATTTCTTCCTCCGGTGGCCTTTCTTTCAATCGTAATCAGCAGCATGTTTGTGGGATGGTTGGGATGCTATCTTTCTTTAAAACAGTTTTTAAAAATATGACCCATATGCAAGACTCACCCATACGCTATCTGTGCCAGGCAAAATTTGCCACACCATCAAAGTTGAAGATCATTAAAAATGAACCAAAAAAATAATAAATTTAACGTTATTTCTTTAATGGGTATATCTCTTGTGTTGTTTTCCTTTTTACTGCCTGCCGCTTTTGGTTTTGATAAAAAAGAAATAAAACGGCTTAAAAAAAAGGCGGACGTTGTTGAAAAGAAAATAGATAAAAGCCAAAGTAAAATTTTAAAATTTTCCAGAAAGGAAACCACCATAATACATAGCGTAAACAAAATTGATGTTTCTATAAACAAAGCCAGACGACATATTTCCGCCAACAAATCCGAACTTTCTTCTCTTAAAGAAAAGATCTCAAAAAACACAAACGAATACAAGAAACTCACTAAACAAATAGAATCGACCGAAGACTATGCTGCCAGGCGGCTTGTAGCGCTTTATAAGATTAATCAGATGGGGCAGTTGCACCTTCTTGTCACGGCTGGGTCTATGTATGAGCTGTTTCAAAGAAAAATAGCTTTAGAGCGGATACTTGAATATGACGAGAAAATAAGAAAAGATTTCATAGAGGATAAAGTCCGCCTTAAAAAAGTGCTGAACCGGTTGAATCAGCAGCAAATGAGAAAAGTTGATCTTGAAGCAAGTATTAATAAGCAGATCGGGACCATGTCTCAAAAAAGAAAAAATCGTGAAAAACTTCTTAAGGAAATCCGTTCAAAGAAGTCTTATGAACTTGCAGCCCTTTATTCTTATAAAAAAACCGCAAAAGATTTAGATGAAACTATAGAATCGCTAAGCAATAAATTAAAACAGGATGAGCAAGATAAAAAATCTTCATTTCAAGCTTTTAAAGGGTTGCTTAAAATGCCTGTCAGGGGTAAGATAATACGTTTTTTTGGTTCTTATAAAAATAGCAAACTTAACGTCACTAATTTTTGCAGCGGTATAGAGATCCGAGCAAAAAGGGGTGAACCGGTTTTTGCCGTAAGCGACGGGAAAATAATTTATTCCAGCTGGTTTAAAGGTTACGGGAATATGATAATTATAGACCACGGCAGCAGTTACTATACCTTATATGCACATCTCGAAGAAGTCCACATAACCAAAGGGGCTGAAATAAAAACCGGTGAGATTATTGCTACCGTTGGTGATACGGGTTCGCTGACAGGCCCTAATTTGCATTTTGAAGTTCGCCATCATGGAAAACCTGTTGATCCGCTTGAATGGTTAAAAGCTGGTTAAAAGCCGGCTATAAGGAGGTATAATGATCGCAGAGAAAAAAAGGCACATCAGGCTGTGGCTGGCCGTAGCAATGACCGTAGTTTTCCTGACAATGGGAACAGGCTTTTACGGTGACCTTGAAGCAAAGAGTGAAGAGACCTACAAAAGCCTTAAGGTTTTTTCTGACGTGCTTGAAATAATAGAGAAAAACTATGTTGATGAAGTCAATTCAAAGGAACTGATTGAAAAGGCAATTCAGGGAATGGTTCACAGTCTTGATCCACATTCTTCACTGATGCCACCCGAGGCTTTCCACGATCTAAGTATTGATACAAAGGGCGAGTTCACTGGAATCGGCATTCATATAACCATGAGGGATAAATTTGTTACAGTCATTTCACCCATAGAGGGAACGCCCGCCTATAAAGCCGGAATAAAAGCCAAAGACAGGATTATTAAAGTAGACGGCAAGCCGACTGCTGACTTGCGTGAAGCTGTAAAAATGATGAGAGGCCCTAAAGGCACCACTGTTGTGGTAACCATTCAGCGTAAAGGGGCAACCGATCCGATTGAATTTACACTTATTCGTGACGTCATACCGATAAGGAGCATCAGATCGGCCATATTAAAACCCGGATACGGATATATCCGTATTTCCAATTTTAACCAGAGCACAACGGAGGATCTAAAACAGACGCTTACCAAACTCGAATCGGGCGATGTTTCCCTAAAAGGACTTGTTCTCGACTTTCGTAATAACGGGGGAGGGCTTTTAGATCAGGCAATTAAAGTTTCAGACATTTTTATTGAAGATGGGATTATTTTATCCATCAAAGGCCGGATTAAAAGAAACACCAAAGACTTTCCCGCCAGTCCCAATATGGTTAAACGATCATATCCTATTGTAGCTCTCATTAACGGAGGCAGTGCCAGCGCCTCTGAAATCGTTGTCGGAGCACTGCAGGACCACAAACGAGCCCTGGTGCTTGGGACAACATCTTTTGGTAAAGGCTCTGTACAGACGGTGGAAACACTGCGAGACGGATCAGGACTTAAATTGACCATAGCCAGATACTATACTCCCAGCGGACGGGAAATCCAGGCAAAGGGGATTGAGCCGGATGTAGTTGTAAAGCACAGATTTGAAGATGAATCTGATTCACAGACCGATGAAGAGACCTTTTATAAAGAAAAAGATCTGAAAAATCATCTTAAGCCAAAATCGGATGACACTGAAGATATAAAGCCTGATTCTGATAATAAAAAAAGCAAAAAGAAAGGCTCCAGAAAACCTGAAATAGAGCACATGGTTGGCCCCATCGATACCAAGCACCTTAGGTTAGATAATCAGGTTATGCGCGCACTTGAACTTCTTGTGGGGTATGATTTATTCAAAGGTTTTCAAAGCTGATGGCGTCATAAAAAGAATCACGGATGGCAAAAAGAAAAACAATAAGAAAAAGAACTAAAAAAAAAGCCCGAAAAAAAGCCCGAAAAAAAACTTCTTTAAGTACTTCTCTTATAAAATCTTTTTTCGGGTTTGCCATTCTTGTTTTATTGGTTTTTCTTGCCGGCTTTCTTGCTCACCATTTTATGCTTCGCAAGGAACCTGTTAAAGTTTCGCATCCTCCACAAAAACCGCCGATTACCCAAATACCCACTTTTGAGATCTACCCTGATAAAGAAATCCCTTTTGAAAAACCGCCTTTAAAACCAAAAACCATACTGCCGGATGAATTGCCGAAAGTCGCCATTATTATCGATGATCTGGGTTATGACCGGTTTATCGCACAAAAATTTCTCGATCTTGATGCTGTTTTTACATTTTCAGTCCTTCCCCACAGCCCTCATACGAAAAGGATTGCAAGGGCAGCGGAGGCCAAAGGATATGACATTATGCTTCATCTTCCCATGGAGCCGATGGAATACCCTGCAATCAATCCCGGTCCCGGAGCACTCCTTACCTCTATGTCTCCTGACGAACTTATTAAGCATCTTAGACGGGATTTGGATGATGTCCCATCCATTAAAGGCGTAAACAATCATATGGGTTCAAGAATGACAACCGTCTCCACACAGATGTATCAAATTTTTTCTATTTTAAAACAACGGAATCTTTTTTTTATCGACAGTCGTTCCACAGCAAAGACCGTATGCAAACCATCGGCCCGTCTGCTAAAAATACCTTTTGCTCAAAGGGATGTTTTTATTGATCATATTCCGGATGCTGAATTTATTCGCAAACAGTTAACACAGCTTGTCGCAATTGCAAAACGAAAGGGTATGGCGGTAGGGATTGCCCACCCTCACAAAATGACCTATAAAATTTTACAACAAGAGCTTCCCGAACTGAAAAAAAAGGTTCGACTTGTTCCTGCTTCAAGGATTGTAAAGGTTGCAGGCTGATTCAAAGAAGCGTCTCTTTCCAGACCTGAAGGCATCCGTCTGCGATGGATTTAAGACATAAAGCAAAGCATTCATTAATCCAAGCGCTCATATTTTGAGGTTTTTTACATGACAGATAAGATAAGCTGGATAAAGACACAC
>CAJHXW010000078.1_pt1 | contig 19712 bp, 17 predicted proteins | sample 9198581 | NCBI WGS metagenome assembly CAJHXW01 (sample SAMEA7708328, study PRJEB35096) | sediment metagenome | biome: marine neritic benthic zone biome [ENVO:01000025]; feature: sediment [ENVO:00002007]; material: shallow marine sediment [ENVO:03000034] sea grass bed [ENVO_01000059] ...
ACTGCCTTCTGGTAGTATGCTACCGCCTCGTTAAACCTGCTCTGTTCCTGACAGACGACCCCAAGATTATAGTATGCATCGGCACTGGCCGGCCTTATCTCCAGAACTTTTTGGTAGCAAAATGCCGATTCATACTATAATCTTGGGGTTGTCTGTCAGGAACAGGGCAGGTTTAACGAGGCGGTAGCATACTACCAGAAGGCAGTCCAATTAAAGCCGGACCATGATAAAGCATACAACAACATGGGAACATCACTAAAAGAACAGGGCAGGCTGGAGGAATCGATCTCCTGCTATAAAAAATCTTTCCAAATAGTTCCCGATGTCGGGATAGAAGTCAAGATGGCCCTTTTGTTTCCATTGATATTCGAATCAAGAGAATTAATAAAAAGCGAAAGGGAAAAACTATCAGATCGAATCGAATTATTGATGAACAAAAATATTACACTTACGGATCCTGCCAAAGAAGTCGGTACAACAAGTTTTTATCTTGCTTATCACGGATTCAACAACAAAGGTTTACAGGAAAAACTTGCCGGTCTTTTTCTGCACGCCTGCCCTGATCTTGCATGGGTATCTCCAAACTGCAAGAAATATACTGGCGGAAGAATTAAAATCGGGATTATCTCAAGATTTTTTTATGAACACACCATCGGTCTATTAAATCAGGGAATAATAGAAAATTTGTCCAGAGAAAAGTTTCAAGTAAAGATTTTCAGATTCCAGGGAAGAGAGGATAAATTAACAAAAAGCTTAGATGGAGCTGCTGATGAAGCAGTCATCCTGCCCAACGAAATGGCCGCAGCTCGCAGTATCATTGCAGAACACTCACTGGATATTATATTTTATCCTGATATTGGAATGGACCCTTTGACATATTTTATCTCTTTTTCACGTTTGGCACCGGTTCAATGTACGACATGGGGACATCCGGTAACAACAGGCATTCCCAATATGGATTACTACATATCTTCGGAAAATGCGGAACCACCCGACGCAAATGATCACTATTCGGAAACCCTTGTTCTTTTAAAAAGATTTGTCATGTACTGCCGCCGTCCGGTAATTCCTGAAAAACCTTTATCCCGTAAGGAATTTGATCTGTCCGAAGATTTTAACCTGTATGTGTGCCCTCAGACTCTTTTTAAGTTCCATCCTGATTTTGATGAGGCGCTTGGGTCTATCCTGCGTCAGGATCCCCGTGGATTATTAATTTTCTTTGAAACAAGACAAGGCCGGCTTGCAAAGTTAGTGAAAAATCGTTTTATGCACACATTTCCTGATGTGATCGATCGTGTCAGGTTCATGCCGAGAATGTCCAAAAATAAATATTTTTCTTTTTTGCAAGTTGCTGATATACTTCTTGACACTCCTCATTTTACAGGTGGCTATACAACTTTGCTGGCTTTTGCCTTTGGTGTTCCCATTATAACCTGGCCAGGAAACTTTATGTGCGGCAGGCTAACTTTGGGCTTTTACCGGCAGATAGGTGTTATGGAATGTATTGCTCATGATGCTCAATCCTATGCGGATATTGCAAACAGACTCGCAAATGATAAGGCATTTAAAAATGAAATAAGAAACAGGATTTTAAAAGGCGCTGATGCTTTGTATGAAGATATAAAAGCAGTGCATGAACTTGAGCATTTTTTTGAAAAGGCTGTAAAGGAAAAGATAAACCGTTTTGATTAAAAGGAGGCAAATTATGCCACAAAAGGCCTTAATCATTGTGGATATGTTAAACGATTTTATCGATGAAAAAGGTGCCCTGTACGGCGGTGTCCAGGCAAGAGCAATTATCCCTTTTGTCCGTGAAAGGCTTTTAAATTTCAGAAGAAATGGAGATCTAGTCATCTATTTGCAGGATTCACATGATGAAAATGACCTGGAGTTTACAAAGTTTCCAAAGCATTGTGTCACGGATACATGGGGGAGTGAAATTATTCATGAACTTACACCATTGGCTGGTGAAAAAATTATTCCCAAAAAACGGTACAGTGGTTTCTATGGTACTGATCTGGAGAAAAAATTAGAAGATGCAAATATTAAAGAGGTTGAAGTCGTTGGTGTATGCACTTCTATTTGTGTGATGGATACGGTAGGTGATCTTGCCAATCGTGACTATAATATGTCGGTTCCCGTTAAAGGTGTGGCCGATTTTGATAATGAGATGCACCAATTTTCTTTAAAAAGAATGAAACAGCTATACGGAGCCAGGGTTTCATGAAAATCATAAATGGTGTCGGCCCTCTTTTTACCGATCTTTACGAACTTACCATGGCTGCCGGGTATTATAACCACAAAATCGAATCAAAAGCCACTTTTTCTCTTTTTATAAGAGATTATCCCCATAAGCGGAATTTTTTTGTAGCTGCAGGTCTGGAGGATGTTTTGCATGAACTGGAGTCGTTTCACTTTTCCGAAAGTGATATCAAGTATCTGAAAACAACCGGGCTTTTTTCCGATGACTTTCTATCCTATCTGAAAGAACTGCGCTTTTCAGGAAGTATTCATGCTTTGTCCGAAGGAACCATTTTTTTTGCAAATGAACCGATTTTAGAGGTGACGGCACCTATAATTGAAGCCCAGATTCTGGAAACCTTTATTCTTAATACCATTGGATTTTCCACCATGATCGCTTCAAAGGCAGCCCGATGTGTACATGCGGCCAGTGGCCGACCGCTGATTGACTTTTCTCTTAGAAGAACCCATGAAAAGGATGCCGGAATGAAAGTGGCCAGAAGTACATATATCGCCGGATTTAATGCAACAAGCAATGTTCTGGCGGGCAAAACCTATGGGATCCCCATATCCGGAACAATGGCCCATTCGTACATATCTGCATTTGAAAGTGAACTTGATGCATTTTCAGCATATTCAGACACCTTTCCTGAAAGCTCAATTTTTTTAATCGACACTTATGATACCATTGAAGGGGCACATCATGCAGTAAAAGTTGCAAAAAAGATGGAAGAAAAGGGGCAATCCCTCACCGGTGTCAGGCTCGACAGTGGAGACATGGTGATGTTGAGCAAAAAGGTTAGAAAAATTCTAGATGATGCCGGTCTTTTTAAGGCAAGGATTTTTGCAAGCAGCGGTTTTGATGAGTTTAAAATTGCGGATTTTATTTCCCAAGGTGCTAAAATAGATGCATTCGGTGTCGGTACGAAAGTCGGTGTTTCTTCAGATGCACCCTATCTTGATATTGTTTACAAGGTCGTCAGGTTCAAAGGCCGTGACACAAGGAAATTAAGTCCCGGTAAAGTCACCCTGGCTGGTAAAAAACAGGTTTTCAGAAAGATGGATAAACAGGGGATGTATCTTCAAGATATAATAGGACCAAGAGATGAAATTGTTAAAGATGGACAACCCTTGCTTAAAAAAGTCATGAAAGGTGGAAAATGCATAGGCACATATCCGTCCCTTGAACAAATTAGGGATGAATTTACAAATAATTTTTCCTTTCTCGATGGAAAATACAAATCTCTTAGTGATACAAGGGTATACCCGGTAAAACTAAGTCGCCGACTCCTCGACCTGCAGAAAAAATTGACGGTTTCTTAACAACTTTTCCGCTCTATTTTAGTATCATGTTATGCTGCATTACATGTCCATTTACGATCAATATTTTCGCATTCTATAGCCCGTTTGTGAAAATATAATTCTTGCCTTTAGGTAAAAAATAATGCAAAATTAATATATTATGACAATTAAAAAATGATAAGGTAGCATTAAATATAATTTTATTTTAGTGGAAGAGGGGAGTTTGAGTAAGTATCAGCCAAAGAGTTTAAAAATTGATAGCATGATTCAGGGAATACAAAAAACAGGGTGAAGCGGAGAGAGGAAAAATATAAAAAAAATACAAAAGTGATAGTATCTCAATTGGTATTATTCATTCGCTCATTTGCTTTCTACGTCGGATTTTATGTTTCTATAATATTTCACTCTGTCTTATGTGTGATAATCTGCCCCTTTTTATCAGTAAAACGCAAGTTTATATTTGTCACACTTGTGACACACTTCATTACCTGGTGGCTTAAAATAACTTGTAAAATTAATGTTAATGTAAAAGGAGCCAAAAATATCATTACGGATCAAACTTATATTGTAATGTGCAATCATCAAAGTGCCTGGGAGACTTTTTTTCTCCAGACGCTTTTAACACCTTTAAGTACTGTCTTGAAAGAAGAGTTAATGCGAATTCCCTTGTTCGGTTGGGCTTTAAGATTTTTAAAGCCTATAGCTATTAATAGGAATCAAAAGTTTAAGTCGCTTAAAAAATTAATTTCTCATGGAAAAGATCGATTGGAAGAAGGAATTTCCGTATTAATATTTCCTGAAGGGACTTTTTTCCCCAAGGTAGTGCCCGAAGAATATTTAAAAGGCAGCGCCGCGCTGGCTTCATCTGCAAGGTATCCAATATTACCTATTGTGCATAATTCTGGAGAACATTGGCCGCCTGACAAACTGCTGAAGATTCCTGGAACCATACGGGTTGTTATTGGTCCGGCCATTCACTCTGAAAACCACTCTGTTGATGAGATCCAAAAAAGAGCGATTTCCTGGATCAATGAAGTGGTTGAAAAAATCGATTAACATCGTATTTCTTAAAATCCCGAGAAGAAGGGCCGGGAATTTAGCAATTCCAAAGCATAGCAGCATAATCGTAGGGCAAGTTGACGATGAATAAAAAACCAGCCACGAAAAAAGGCTTGATCAGAATTTGGAATGCATTTATTTATTCATTAAATGGACTCCGCATTGCCATTACTCAGGAAACGTCGTTCAAACAGGAGATAGGCATTTATATTATTCTTTTGTTTGTTCTTTTCTTTTTGCCGCTTTCCATTATTTTCAAATGCCTGCTATTTTTTGCCAATACCATTGTGCTTATCGTTGAAATAATAAATTCAGCCATTGAATCCATTGTGGATATGGCATCTCCTGATTATCACGATCTTGCCGGAAAGGGTAAAGATCTTGGGAGTGCAGCTGTTTTTATCAGTATGGTTTTGGCAATTGCATTATGGCTTTGTGCCATATATGTTATGCTTAGCGGCGAGGGTGTAAAATATTCTATGTAGCAGTTGACGGCTTGAAACTTGAAATTAGAAATTCGAAAGATTTGAAGAAGCCAAATCATGTTTGAGAAAACTTATCTGATAAAAAACTTGGCCCAAAATTGAACGGGTTCATCAACAGTACAAAAGCATGAAGGCCGAATTTTCAATTTTTATTTTCCAATTTCAACGTTCTGTGAACGTTTACTATTTTCTTTTTTGGATTCTTCGTCAATTCTCCTCAAACCGTCAATTAAAAGCCCCATAAAATATCCTAAAACCGGGGCCTTCATTTCATCTGACGGCAAACCTGGAACAAATTTAAATCTGCCCTTTTTTTCCTTTAGAATTTCAAAAAAGGCTTCCTTGCCTTTAATATTGTCGTATTCAGCGCTGATCAAATTTCCATCCATGAAAGACAGCTTTGCTTCTCCTCTGGATAGGGATAAATTCAAAAGACCTGTTTTCTCGTTTACATTAAGACTCTGAAACAGTTCTGGGGGGGGTATTTCAGAGAGTTGTCCGCTCATTCCGGATGCAAGTTCTTCAGACATTAAAATATTGGATTCGGCAAGTCTTCGGGTAAGAAGCCTTGTAAAATACATTTGAAGTGATGAAGATTTATTTAAAACTTTTAAAAAATCTTCACCCTCAATAGATAATACAGTTGCAGGTGACAAAACTTTAATTGTGGCCCCGACAGGATTGCCACTTATGAGGCTCATTTCACCAAAGACTTCACCCTTTTCAAGGACAGACATGCTTATTCCATCTTCGTTCAACACTTCAACCCTGCCGGAGATAATAATAAATAAATTTTTTCCGGTGTCTCCCTTTTTGATAATGAGATCATTGGCGCCGAATTTTTTAAGTTTTAAAAAAGGTATAAGGTCTTTAAGGTCATGTTCATCGATGGATTGAAAAATTGAAAATTTGCCCAGTAAATTAGCAATAGCGCCAATATTACTTAGGCTCTTCTCGGATTTGTTTATCTGCTTTTTTAAAGAACTATTTTTGTATTCAAGCTTAATTGAGCCGGTGCACCCTCTGCAGTTTATTACAGATGCGGGAATTTTATGCAAACTTTCATAATTGATTAAGATGTTCGTAAGATCTCCTATCAACTTACGGCATGAAGGCTGCTCAAAAGGCATTTTAATGGCAGCTGTCGTAATAAATTCCTTTTCGTTTTTATACTCCAGCAAGATGGCATTACCGGTTAATTTGAACTCATCGCCTACCTGGTAGTAAGGGCAGTCTTTTTCTTCAATAATTGTGAAAGTAGAATTTTTCATTTTTTTACCACATTACACCGGGCGAAGTCTAAAATTTAAAAATCCCCAGGTAAAACCGATAGAGCCTATAAATAAAACAAAAAGATCAATATACTTAAAATAGAACTTGTAAGAGATAGTCATTCGTTTTTCCGGTACACCGATTTTTGCAGGAGTAACCCGTGGAATCCAACCATATTTTTTTTCACCAATTAAAACCTTATTCCACGTCAGTCGATCGATTTTTTTTACATCTGTAAGAAGTAATAAATTGCCTTTATTAACTTTTTTCAGGGATTTGGACGTAAAGCTCGGATTTTCCCTGATATTTGTACCGCTTGCTTTTACTTCGACAAATAAGTGTCTGGATTGAAATATTTTTTTGTTTAAGATGGTTTCAATCTTTGATGGTATATATTCCGGTGGGATAAAGGTTGCCGGAAGATAAAACAGAAAAAAACCGATACCAAAACCAAAACTTCCTTTTAGCATCATGAAAATAAAGTGAGGAACCGTTGTCATTCTTACCAGTAATACAGTCGCTAATAATGCGATCGCTCCAAGGATGACAGACACAACCGTAGGCACATTAATAAAATGCTGGGGATTTAAATAAAAGAGCGCCAGGGATTCGGAATCGGCAAGGATATAGCGAATATATTTTAAATAGAGAAAATATAAAATGCCCACACATGAAAGTGCATATATTGTTATTTCAATTTTTTGTCTCAACTCCATGGCCAGAAAAGGATCTATTTGAATGCCATCGATCAATTGATCAAGGGAGTCCCATTCACAGCGGTACACCTTGATTTTCTTAGTCTTTCCCTTGGGTTTAAAACTGATTGATTTAACCAGGCCGAATGCTTTTTTGTCAATTTTATCTGCGGTATTTTCTGAAAGAAAAATTTCATTGCCCTGTCCTAATTGCTCTATCCTGGATGCAACGTTCACCACATCGCCGAAAACATCACTGTGCTCAACAATAGCTTTTCCAGTATGTATCCCTATTCTTACCTTGAGCTTGAAGTTTTTATCCTGCCTGCGGGTATTTTGCAGCATTTGTTGAATAGCGATGGCGGCTTTTATAGCCTGTTCTGACCTATTGAAGGAAGCCATAATGGCATCGCCAATGGTTTTGACAATCTTACCTTTAAATTTTTTTATGGTGGGAAAGATTAAGCGATTATGGTAATCGACCATAAGGCGGCCGTCAATGTCACCACGGGTATCCCAATAGCGGGTGGAGTCCTCAATATCAGTAAACAGGATGGTAATCTGTTTTCTTGTGGATTTAATCTGGCGGGTAATGCCACTCCCAAACCGATTACGTCTTTCTTTGGTCATACGTATCCTCCAAACACAACATTTTAAATGAGTATAAATATTAAACCCCATGTGTCAAGAGAAAGCGTAAAATAACAGGGTAACCTCATTTGAAAATAATATTACCTTTTAGTCCCTTCTTTTATACTGTTTCCCATAAATATATTCCGTTTTAAACGATGAAAAACTCGTATATAAGAGATCGTAGAGAAAGAACAGACCGGGCATATTATAACTGATTTAAGTATCAGAAATAATACTAACCAATTGGCAATATGGCACACCAGTTCTTTCTTAACGATCTTAAATACACTCAAACAGTTTCCTCATTTAAAACGGAACATATTTATGAGAATGACTATAGAATGAAAAGTTGAGATACTTATGGGTCTAATAAAAATCTTAATCTATCTTGTCCTCATAGTCGGTTTTGTCGCATTTTTGGCTGTTTTAATTAATTTTGCTGTACGCTTCTTTTAATAGAGAAAGTGGGGATGTATTTTGATTTTTCATTATTTGATAAAAATCTGTATGCCAATATAATAAATAAGCGGGATAAAAACAGCAGGCAGCATATTGCCGACTTTAATTTTCTTTTCTCCAAGCATGTTTATGCCGATACCAACAATTAAAAGTCCGCCTACAGATGACATTTGAGATATGACTTCAGGGACCAGAAAGGGTTTTGCATATTCAGCAGCAAGAGTGATTGTTCCCTGATATATAAGTACTGAAAGTGAAGAGAATAAAACACCCATTCCCATGGTGGATGAAAATATTACAGATCCCAGGCCATCAAGGGTCGATTTTGCAAAAAGGGTATGATGATTACCAGTCAGACCGCTTTCTAAAGAACCTACAATCGCCATTGCGCCAACACAATAGAGCAAAGATGTTGTAACAAAGCCTTCTGCGAAACTCCCTCCTTTTTTGGAGAATTTCTTTTCAATCCAGATCCCAAAATTTTCCAGTCTGTATTCAATTTTACACAGTTCCCCCACAAGGGTGCCAAGAGCGAGAGAGATTATGATCAGAATAAAATCATCGCATTTAAAAGCATTTTTAAGACCAATGAGGATTACCCCAAGGCTTACGGCCTGTATGATGGGTTTGTTATATTTTTCAGATATTCTGCCTTTGAAAATAAGTCCGACAAGGCTTCCTGCAATAATAGCTGCAACATTTACTAAAGTACCTAACAATGAAATTTCCTTTCTATTATGAGTGATTTTAATATCTCTATATTTATTAAAGAGTTTTACAATTTTAGCAAGTATTGTTTTTTATTGATTGTGATGGTTGCGCTGAAGTGCAGAAGATGTCGGTTGAGTCTATCCGAAAAGCCGATTCTTATTGTAATTATGCGATGGTCGTGCCATGGTCTGTTTTCACGCGATGTGCCGAACCCAAATTGATTTTCCGAGTTTTCAGGGAATTGTATCATGCCTTTCAATGTTCTGACCGCCGAAATGTCTCATGAAACTAACTCCTTCAGTGTTCAGGAAACTGACGAACAAGCCTTCAGAAACCGTTATGTTTTGATGGGCGCCGAAGCGATCGCCGAGCGCGGCCAAGAGAATACGGAACTTGCTGGCTTCCTCGACGCCGGTCGAGCACATGACTGGCATATCACCCATGTACTCAGCGCAGCCGCGGGACCAAGCGGCAAAGTAAGGCAGACAACATTTAACTGGCTCTGTGATCCAATCATCTCCGCAATCAACCAGTACCCATTCAACGGAGTTCTCCTCGGGTTGCATGGTGCGATGGACCTTGATTTCTGTGAAGATGCCGAAGGCGAGTTGCTTTGGCGTATCCGCAGCGTGGTGGGCGAGGAGATGCCAATTGCCATTACGCTTGATCCACATGCAAATGTCAGCAATAAGATGTGTGCTCTGGCTGACATCATTGTGTCTTTCAAAACCTATCCGCATATTGATATGCGCGACACCGGTCGCCATGCCGGTGAAATTTTGCAGAGGACGATGGCTAGTGAGATCAAACCGCATACGATCCTCGTGAGTCGGCCTATGCTGGAAGAAGTCAATGGCGGGCGCACCGACGTTGGTCCAATGATCGAGCGCATTGCAGCGGCGAGGGCATATGAGGAGACGGCGGATGTATTCGCCGTGAGTATCAATGCTGGTTTCGCCAGTGCAGATGTTGCAAGGATTGGCCCAACGGTGTTGGTTACAGGCCAGGGGGATTTTGCAGCACACATTGCATTTGCTGAAACGATAGCTGATGATATCTGGAATAGACGTTTTGAGATGCTAAACGACTATCTCAGTGTTGAAGAGGCTGCTGCGATTGCAGCATCATACGAGCCTAACGAAGGACCGCTTGTCATTGCAGACTATGCAGATAATCCCGGTGCAGGCGGTTATGGCGATTCAACTGAGCTCTTGCGCACCCTGCTCGAGGCGGATGTGACGAATGCCTGTTTTGGTCCCATGGTGGATAACGAGGCAGCACAGGAGTTGAATGCTGCGGTTGTTGGCGAACGGATTCACATTATGCTGGGGGGCAAAACCGATCCACGTTTCGGTGGTGGACCACTCGCCGTTGAAGGCGAACTCGTTTCTATCAGCGACGGGCGTTTTACCGGCGATGGTCTCATGATCCATGGGCTCAGCGGCTGTTTCGGCCCTACTGCTGTTCTGCGCGTCGGTAGTATTGAGATATTGGTGGTCACCATCGCCCGCCAAATACTTGATTTGCAGCAATTTAAAGCATTTGGTATCGATCCGCTGAACAAGCATGTCGTGGCGCTAAAATCGATGCAACACTTCCGCGCTGCGTTTGAAGCGATTGCAGGACAAGTAATTGTTTGTGACAGCGGCGCACTTTGCACCCCGCGTTACAACCGACTGCCCTACCGCAACGTACCAAGACCGATTTTCCCTCTAGATCAGGCAGAAAGCTGATTTTCTCGTCAGCGGCATGCCAACGTAGGGCACTCGGTGGTGTCTGGCACTCAATATCTTTCAGTTTTCTCCTACGCCCAGGGGATGGTTGAGGAGACTCATATCAGTTTATAGTTTAAACGGGTACTTGGAAAGCTCCCAAGGATGAGCGTTATCGGCCAAAGAACTCTATCCAGTACGGTTCTTTTAATAGAAAAAAGGATTGTATTCTTTCATCAATATAAAGGAAAAAATTATGGAAAATATTCTAATTAATCAATCGGTAGCGATACTATGTGATGGGAATAATATTGAACGGAGTATCCATGGACTCTCTAAAACAAAAAACGCTATGATCAACTTTGATATGCTGATACCGAAATTGCTAAATGATAGAGGATTAAACAGGCTGCTTTATTTTAGGGAAGGGAAGTCCATATCTTCGAAATTTGCTGATCGATTACATGAAAACTATTATGGCTCTGTTATTCCGTGTCATAAATCTGCAGATATTCCACTTTCGATTAAGGCAACGCAACTCGCTTCAAAGGTGGACACCATTATCATTATGTCAGGGGATTCGGATTATGTGGATTTGGTTACACATCTGAAAGGGGAAGGTGTAAGGGTAGAAATTGCTGCGGTAAAAAAAACAACTGCCAAGGTATTAATTGATGAAGCAGACTATTTCCATGAAATAACCAAAGAAGATTGGTTTGTATATAAAACACCAAGAAAGACAAAGGTGGAAAGAGGATAAGAAGTTTATAGCATCAACCATTCTACAAGAATGTCAGAGTTGTGCCTTTTAGGAAATATTCTATTTTTTTGCTAATTTATGGCAAACGAAGTTTTCATTTCCCTGCCATCTGGTGATAACGGAACATAGTCTTCCGCGTGGCTACTACTATCTATAAATTGCTTTCTAATAAATGGGGAAGTCATGGCTGCGAGAAGGCCTCCATAATCCAGGTTAAAATTGACTTCATTTCCAACCTGCAAATTGTGGTTTTCACTGTCGAGAATAATATGATCGCTGCTTGATCCTAGTATTTCCAGCTTGTTATTTGGTTTCAAGCTGGATGCCGGAATGTCCTGCCTTCCTAATGCAATAATCGCTCTTTGACGAATTCCTCGATCTTGAAAATTACGAACCTTTCCAAAAGCATCCTGACTAATCTGGCCAAAGGGGAGGGATGCTTTTTTTTTGGACTCGATAACTTCCGCAACAAGTTGGAATGCACGCGTGTGTAAGCCTGGAATTGCTTTTCGGCACAAAGTTTCACAACCTAAAAGAATTGATTCGCCCACGCGAAGATTGTTTATCTCGCCGATATCTTGGGCAGAATTATACCACTCATAATTTGCCGAATTTCCGCCTGAAATTATTTCCAAACTAATCTTAAATTCATTTTTTATGATATTAACCCGCTCGGATAGTTCATGCATATTTTTACCATCTGGCTTTACTCCACCATAACAGGCCAAATTACAGCCAATACCAACAATTTTTATATGGGATAGAGAAAGAGTTTTCCTGATAAATTGAGAAAGATCGCAAGGCAGTATCCCTTCACGCAGATCACCCAACTCTATCATAACAATTACCTGATGGTTTATATTATGTGCTTTTGCATAATAGGAAAGTTTCTTAAGGGTCTCGATCTCCGTGTTGAGACTAATGTCTACGCTTTTAATAACGGATTCAGCCTGACTTAAAGGCGTGCGTAGAAGAACAAACCGAGTTCCTATCCCGGCATTTTTCATTTTTTGAATGTTTTCAATACGTGAGTCGGCAATAAATTTGACTCCACCTTGAATCATTGCTTCGGCAATAGAAGGTTCTCCGAGTACCGCTTTTGAAACTCCCATTAAAGAAATACCTTTTTCCCCATAAAGTTTAGATAGCATGCGGGCATTATCTCGTATTTGGGATAGGGATATTTCTATTCTTGGCATGAACAGTTTCATTTATTCTTTCCAGACGGCTACGCCCAAGCAGTTTCTAGTACAGGGGTTTTTTCTAAATACTCTCTCATGATTTTTTGATTCAGTTTTGGAAAACGATTGCTTAAGGTTTGAACAAGTTTATGGCATCCATGGTTTAATACATCTGTTGTCGGTAGTTGAAACTGCATCTCATACCTCTTTATGATTTTCATCATTTCTTCGTCCGATAGGTCTTCATGGCTTAATGCAATAGCCATCACTTTAGCTTGAGAAATCGCTTCAATCAGTTTAATTTCGCTTTCTACAATGGGCATTTCCAAATCGGGAAAATCGCACCGGAATTTTCTTGCAGGTGGATGTTGAAGGATAATGCCATCGGGCATGCAACCTTTCAAGATGCCAAGAGAACTCATAAATGCGGGATGACCAACGGCACTTTGTCCTTCAACCAAAATGATGTCGGGACTTTCGTTTTCAAACGCTTGAATAACAGAATTTTCGATTTCACCGATCACAAACTGGGAAACCAGAGCATCCATCGATACGCCGTACATTGCTCCCTGCATCAGGCCGCTTTGACCTGTGGCGATTAGTACCGACTTTATCCCGAGATTATTCAAAGCATTATTGACTTCTACCGCGGTAGTCCTTTTTCCGCAGGCACAATCGGTGCCTAGTACGGCGATTACAGGAACATTTACTTTAGATATTTGACCAGTAAAGACATGCAAATCTTTAAGTTTCGGGGGTTTTCTGATGTCTTTTATTTGGATACCGTTTTGGGCAGCCATCTGAACAAACTCTCGATCTTCGGAGAAGAACTGATGAAGACCGTTAATAATGTCCATTCCATTTTCCATCGCCTCTAAGATTAGATTCCTTTCTTCAGTAGATATATAAGCATCTATGGGTGCTTTCCCATAAATGTAACAATTTGGGACTTGTGAAAGTTTACTTAAAGCGTCATCTAAATTGATAAAAATGGGAATGCCGCTATTTTCTTCCCCTAATTCTTCCCCTGCATCCTTGCCAGCTAATGAACTATCAATAATCCCAACAATATTATAGATTTCAGAGTGCCGAACTAATCCTGTGGCCGTTTTTCCGTCTACTTGGCCAAATTGATTTTCGCAGTAAACTAAGGCCGTTTCTTTCATGATCGCCATTATATTAATTCCTTTCAATTTATTCCCAAACGTTTAAAAAGTTTTTAAGGCTACTATGCTTCTTTAAGCTTTTGAGAGTTATTTTTATGCGAAAATTTGGCATAAACTTTGTCCTAATCTGAGTACAGGGTTTTATCTTTTACCATATTCGCTTTTTTTTGCTGAATTTGCGTTCAACGTTCGCTGTGCAATTATTGTTGTAGTATGGACTCGAGTTCCTGGCAGCGCTCTCGCACCGATCGGTAGGGCATACCCTCGATACGCACATAACGCTCAGCACGTATGAACCAGAATGCCAGTCCACCTGTGTTGTGACTGGGGTACGACTGATTCTTTGCGGCCCGAACACCCAGCGATCCTTTTCGGCCTGTTTTCTGCCAACCACGGGCCTGCATGATCATGCGCACCACCACGCCAACGGCCTGCCGTAATCGTTTGCTCTTCTGAGTACGTATCTCTGCAAGAGATCGCTCGATGGTTGGATATGATTCAAACTCCCGGACGACTCCCGACAAAGGAGGTCTGTCGTGGTGAATTTCAGATTCCTCCATCCGGCGTTGCCTGTTGTCATCATTAAAGAACTCAAGAACTGCATCAAAAGGTTGTTCTGGATCGTTTACAACATCGGAAAACGTTCGACCCTGAATGTCTTCGAGAAATTTCTCACTTGTGATCGTTATGCCTTGCATTTTTGACTCCTATTTATCGATGTCGATGCCAGTCGACAGGTATATTTTGAACGTACAAAAATTGAATCTACAAATATTGTATATTATTTTTCAAGAAAAGCAAGATTAAAAATTGGGGATAGACGAATAATGCCAAAAATGATATTGCAATCACCCTTGAGATGATGTTTTGAAATATTCAAGAAACCCAATAAGAAAAAAGAATGATCAACAAGGGCAAGAAGGTGCAGGAGAATCCCATGGTTCGAGCAGCACGAATTAAGTTTGGGGAAGTGATTGAGCTTAGTACAGATAGGTTAAGGGCTTAGTCATAGCGTTATTAGCAAGAATGGGCGTGATTGGCCAAAAAACTATTTTCAATGCGGTTAGAATAAAATGTTGAGATACTTATGGGTCTAATAAAAATCTTAATCTATCTTGCAATCCTAATTGGTTGTATCGTATTTTTTGCTGTTTTAATTAATTTTGCTGTAAGGTTCTTTTAATAGAGGGAAAAAGTGGGGTTGTGGTTTGATTTGAATATAGGAATGGGTCTCCCCTTATTCTTTAAATAACGGCAAACATTTTTACGACAGGAGTAATATGTACGAAAACATTTCTGATGAGAGGAAAGCCTTTCTGGCTAAGGACTACAGTCGTGGATTTATCGAATACTGTCAGTTCAAAGCGGAAATAATAAAGAGGGGTTATTTTGAGTCCAGAGTCAGGATCGAAGAGCATCATCGGCAGCAGGACGATTTTATTCATGCAGGCGTGATGGCCACAATGGCTGATCACACGGCCGGATATTCCGCCTTTACCATCGTTGATGAAAATTTTCAGATCCTGACCATTGAGTTTAAGATAAACTTTTTAAGACCTGCCTTTGGTGACGCCCTGGTCTGTCGCTCCAGGGTAATAAGAGAAGGCCGCCAGATCATCATATCGGAATCCGAGGTCTTTGATATCAGGGGTGAAGAGGAAGCGGCGGCAGCCAAAGCGATGGTCACTCTTATGGCTGTTAATAAGGATAAACTTGTCCAAAAGGATTGAAGGTATCTATTCCATGAATGGTGATTGAAACGGTTGGGACCCATTTTAGGCTTGCCGGGACATACGGTTTCCTTATTAGAAACAAACTGCCGTTTTTCAATCTTAGCTCGGTTCGTCCAGGCAATTGCCTATTCACCCGGTACAAGACTTAACAAATAAGATCTGTATCGTACACGCCCCCTATCTTCTCAGTAAAACCCATACAGGCAGAGAAGATCAACGCCGCCGTGGGATTTTGTCCCTTGGGGCTGGTTCAAAACTAATTGAAGCGAGATAGCTGCCGTACGTTCATTTATAGATAGGATTGTTAAGTCTTGTACCGGGTGAATAGGCAATTGCCTGGACGAACCTTAGGTTTCATGCTTCGTTGCGCATAGTCTGGCATGAAAATTTATGAGAACTGCTATAGACCAATAATCGGATACTGTTGATCAAGGGAGAATCATTATGCGTTTAGCCACAATTGGGTTTGACGGGGAGGATTATCTAGCCATATGCCAACAATCAGGATTTTTTCGCATTAAAGATTTAAATAAAGCCTTTCAAACCCAATGGCCGGATTCCATGGAGATGATGATTAAAACAGATCAGCTCTCCAGCTTAAACGACTGGTACATCCAAGAGGGCAGGCGCGAATCAGATAAAATGCAGCATCTTTTTATAAACGGCAAACAATGCACCTATGCGCCGCTTTACCGACACCCTTCCAAAATATGGGGGATTGGGCTAAATTACAGCGCGCATGCAAAAGATCTTTCGGAAAAGTCGCCCACATCAGCCCCGGCCAGCTTCATGAAACCCGATACCACTATTATCGGACCCGGAAATGAGATAAAAATACCACAGCTTTCTCAAAAAACAACGGCCGAAGCCGAACTTGGCATCATTATCGGTAAACGTTGCAAAGATGTTCCCCCGGATAAATGGCTTGATGTAGTCGCCGGATTCACCACGATCCTGGACATGACGGCAGAGGACGTTCTGGTGCAAAATCCAAGATTTTTAACCATGAGCAAAAGTTTTGACACCTTTTTCTCATTTGGTCCGCAGCTCGTAACACCGGATGAGGTCAGTGATGTTTCCGGTCTGAAAGTATCCACGATTATTAACGGAACCGTGCAAGCCGAAAATACGGTCGACCATATGACGTTTACGCCCGATGTACTCGTATCCTATCATTCCCGAGTGATGACGCTTTTACCGGGGGATGTCATATCAACAGGAACTCCGGGAGCCGCTTATATCCGTCATGGTGATATTGTGCAATGCCGTATTTCAGGCTTTGAAACCCTGGAAAATCCGGTTGTCGATTTAAAACGATAAAATTAATATATGGATGCAGTGATGGATGTATTTAAATCCACCCAACGGTTCACCGCGAACTTGATTAGCAGATACGGGACAACACCGGATAGTCTGTTGGTCACCGCTGCCAAAAAGATGAGCTAACTAGATGAGGGGTCGGGGAGTTTTTCCTTAAAGGTTTTTTAGTGATACCTTTGCGTTTAACGATTGTCAGAGATTGGTCCGGGTAATTCCCCGAACGAGCAGAGCAAAGATTGGAAAACTTTCCGACCCCTCATTTATATCATTCGAAAAATTGGTCCATAAAAGAGGATTAAATTTTGTCTTGCTTTCCATACCTTCATTGTATTATACTATTAAATCAAATGTTTAATAAAATTTGTAGGAATTGAAAAATTCAGGGGAAATATTTACCGTAGGTAAACCGAATATGCGGATACGCGAAGATATTTTCCTTAATTTTAGGCCCATATCATCGAAAAAGTATCTCTTTTTTACCAAAGCTGGCAATGGCAAATAGCCAATGAAAGTATTCCAAATTCAAGATAACTGGTCCATCGATAATCTGACACTGACAACGCGACCTAAGCCGGAACCAGGTCCCGGTCAGGTGTTATTGCAAATGAAGGCGGCTTCGTTGAATTTCCGGGATCTCCTGGTCCCCAAAAGAGGATACGGATCTCTGACCGGGACTTTGCCGTTGATTCCCATATCCGATGGTGTTGGGAAGGTTATAGCAAGTGGCGAGGGAGTTAGACGTGTTGTGGTTGGAGATCGCGTGTGTCCGATTTTTAATCAGAGCTGGATTAGTGGTCCTCCTACCGTGGAAAGGCTTTCTTCGACTCTGGGAGGTCCGCTTGATGGTGTGATGGCTGAATATATGGCGCTAAATGAGGACTGCGTTGTTAAAGCTCCTGAGCATCTTAGTAACGAGGAGGCTGCCACCTTGCCCTGCGCAGCACTAACCGCCTGGAGTGCCGTTGTAACGGATGGGCAGGTTAAAGCCGGCGATAAGGTTTTAGTGCAAGGAACCGGAGGGGTATCGCTGTTTGCCCTGCAGTTTGCCAAATTACACGGAGCGCATGTTACCGTAATATCAAGCAGTGATGAGAAGCTGCAACGTGCAATTCTTTTAGGCGCTGACGAAGGCATAAATTATATGTCCACACCCGAGTGGGGCAAGGAAGTCAATCGTATGACTGACGGTGACGGAATCGACCTCATCATTGAGGTGGGTGGCCAGAAGACGCTACCGCAATCGCTTCGCGCTGTCCGGGCAGGTGGTACAATCAGCTTGATTGGTGTCCTTTCAGGATCAAATATGAATGTAAGTCTGGGTTTAATTGTGACACGCAAAGTGCGTCTTCAGGGTATATCAGTGGGAAGTCGGGATGGAATGGAGGCAATGATACGGGCCATTTCACAACACGCCATGAAACCCGTTGTCGATCGGATATTTGCTTTCGAAGAGTTAAGAGAAGCGCTCGATTACCTGGAACGTAGCGGCCATTTTGGGAAAATATGTATCCGCCATTAAAGCTGTATTACATCAAATTATGATCAGCTCTATACTGTTTCTCATAAATATATTCCGTTTTAAACGATGAAAAACTCGTATTTAAGAGATCGTAAAGAAAGAACAGACCAATCATATTATAATTGATTTTGTTAATAGAACTAGTTCAACAAACTGACAATATTTCATTCAAGTTCTTTCTTAACGGTCTCTAATACACTCAGACAGTTTCCTCATTTAAAACGGAACATATTTATGAAAACTACTATAAAACGGTTGATGTACCGGACGAATAGAATCATGGAACCTTTGCGTTATATCCATGAACTATGGCTATAGCGAGAATATATCAGGAGATAAAATAATGAAAAAAGCATTAATTTATTTTGCCGCTGGGTGCTTGGGTGCTTTAGCCAACAGCGTGGTCGTGTGGTTATTTGGTGATTTAGGAATAACCAAGTCTTTAGGTGTATCCATTTCACCCGCATTAACAGCAAGTTGGTTATATCCGCGTATCGTCTGGGGTGGTATTTGGGGCATGATATTTTTCTTGCCTCTGCTCAATTCAAAACCTCTTGCTAAAGGAACGATATTAAGTCTGTTTCCAACAATCATTCAACTGTTTATCATTTTTCCCTACAAAGCAAATAAGGGGATCGCTGGTATTGAGCTAGGTGTTTTTACACCTGTGTTCGTCTTTGTATTTAATTGGGTTTGGGGTGTTGTCACATCTTTGACAATCAAGTTTTCGAGGTAAAAACGGTTATGGTTTAAACCGTTGCCGGTTAGGTCTCCACTGACGATCATTACGGAGGACACAAAATGATCGACTTCATTCAACAATACAACTCCCTGTGTTGCACAGGCATTTATAGCCACGATTTTTACCTGGGGTGTGACTGCAGCTGGAGTTGTGATTCTTGATGTGGCGCTGGAATGATTTTTCTCAAGATGTAGGTAGAATTGTAGAGGTAAAACACGGATGACAAAACTAAGAGACCAGCTTATCCGCATTCAAAAAATGAATTATCGCCAGAATGTCAATTTGGTCCGTGAGAGTTCAGGTTATAATCCTGGAATAAAAATTTATGAAAAAGAGTATTTACGACATTTAAAATCGTATGAGGAAATTTCAAACAAAACAGAACTGATTAAAAAAGTCCTGGCAGCTGACCTGGTTTATCATGGCGACTATCACACGCTAAAACAATCACAACATTCTGTGCTGCGCATCCTCAGGGAAATTAAGGGTAAAAGGGATATTATCCTGTGCCTCGAAATGTTCCATGGAAGTGATCAAAAATATATCGATCAGTTTATGGCCGGAGAATTATCTGAAAAAACGTTTTTGCAAAGAATAGATTATGTCAGAAAATGGCCATTTGATTGGAGTAATTGGAGCCCTATTATTTCCTTTTGCCGGGACAATCAAATTCCCATACTGGGTATTAATACCGAAATTGATGATATTAAAGGGATTGAAAG
>CAJHXW010000290.1_pt1 | contig 19693 bp, 16 predicted proteins | sample 9198581 | NCBI WGS metagenome assembly CAJHXW01 (sample SAMEA7708328, study PRJEB35096) | sediment metagenome | biome: marine neritic benthic zone biome [ENVO:01000025]; feature: sediment [ENVO:00002007]; material: shallow marine sediment [ENVO:03000034] sea grass bed [ENVO_01000059] ...
AGGTGCTTAGATTAACAGCTGAAGTTTCTCAGCGGTTGAAAGAGATGTATCATATTTGATGGCGCCATCTGGTGATACTTTTTACGAATTCATCATAATCAAGTTACACGCAACTAAAAATGAGGTTATAAATGGTTAATAAAGATTCAAGGAAAAATTTTTCGGGAGCAACCCGCTATGTTCTGGATGAAGAGCTGGCTCAAATCGTAAACATATCCATGGCGCTCGAAATGCCGCTTCTTTTAAAAGGAGAGCCCGGCACAGGAAAAACCATGCTTGCCCACGCCATTGCAGAGAGCCTGGATATGCCTCTGATTGTGCTGAATGTAAAATCGAGCATGAAACTGGTTGAGGCTCTTTATCAGTACGATACACTGACGCGGTTAAATGACAGCCGTTTCGGCGATTCAAACAGGGATGTAAGCAATATAGAAGATTATATTAAAATGGGAAAGATCGGACAGGCTTTCACCTCCCCGGCCAGGTCGGTCCTTTTAATCGACGAAATCGACAAGGCAGACACCGATTTTCAGGATGACATGCTCGATGTGCTGGATCAAATGGAATTCGATATTATCGAGATTGATAAAACGGTTAAAGCCACACATCGACCGGTTTTTATTATTACATCAAATGCAAAAAAGGACCTGTCGGACCCATTTCTCGGCAGGTGCAATTTTCATCATATTGCCTTTCCGGACCCCAAGATGATGCGTAAAATTATACGGGTTCATTTTCCCGACCTGGAGAACGACCTGATGGAGAACGCCATTTCGGCTTTTTACAGACTTCGGGAGCTGGAAGCCATAGAAAAACGGCCTGCCACCCGTGAACTGATAAACTGGATCAGGGCGCTTTCCGCTGACCCCGACTTTAAACCTAAAAAACTGGTAAAAGGTGAAGTGCCTTTTCTGGGAGTTCTCTTCAAGAAAAGCCAGGATTATCAAAAAGCGTCTCATTCCGTAGAACGCAGGGGAGTTTTTTAACCCGGGCACAAGTGAAAAAGACATGCTGAAGCAAAACCCTGCTGAAAGTGGGGAAATCCGAAACTAAAAAAGTAACTGTAAACCGTGAACGGTTACCAAAAATGTTTATCGACTTTTTTTATATACTAAAAGAGGCTGGCATTCCTGTCAGCCCGACTTCCTTTTTGACTTTTCATCGGGCTCTTTCCACCGGCCTGGTGAACAGCCTGGAAGATTTCTATACCTCAGCCAGGGCGATTCTGGTTAAAAGCGAACGTTATTTTGACCTTTTTGATCAGGTTTTTGCCCACCATTTCCACGGGGCCGACCTGCCTGATTATGACGGGGTGATGCTGGATGAGATTGCCAGGGCCATGCTCGACGAATGGTTGAAAAACCCTAAAGTTCTTGCAGAAGCGCTTGGCATGGACGAATCCGAGCTCAGTAAACTTAGCCCTGAAGAGTTGATCGAATATTTTAAAGAACGACTCAAAGAGCAGAGCGAAGCCCACCATGGGGGAAGCAAATGGATCGGAACCGGAGGAACATCTCCTGTGGGCCATTCGGGATATCACCCCGGAGGTATGCGGGTGGGAGGAGTATCCAGAAATAAGTCGGCTGTTAAGGTTGCCATGGACCGAAGATACAAGGATTACTCCCTTGAAGGTCCCCTCACTCAGGCCATGGTGGGTGAAGCCTTGAAAAGGCTGAGAAACATGGTGCCGTCCGGCCCCAAAGATCAGATTAATATTGATGATACCATTTACCAGACCATGAAAAATGGCGGGGAAATCGAAATTGTTTTTGACAGGGATTTAAAAGACCGCCTGAAGGTAATCCTGGCAATTGACAACGGTGGATGGTCAATGGATCCTTATATACCGGTTGTCCAGACCCTTTTTGATTATGCGCGGGCACAGTTCAAGGATGTAAAAACATACTTTTTTCACAACACCATCTACTCCACTGTGTGGGAAGACCCCAGGCGCTACAGAAAACCGCAACGGATTGAAAATTTCGCGCGTTTCGATCCTGAAACCCGCCTGGTGCTTGTGGGCGATGCCAGCATGGCCCCCTATGAACTGATGGCCGCCGATGGTTCCATACACTTAGAAGACAGAAGCAGAACACCGAGTATCGAATGCCTGAAATTTATTTCCCAAGCCTTTCCCCACTCTGTATGGATGAATCCCATCTCATCATCCATGTGGGGGTACACCCAGACCATCTCAATGATAAGCCAGGTTTTCCCCATGTTTGAACTTTCCATCGACGGCCTTGAAAAGGCAGTGGCCCATCTTATGTCCAAGTAAAACCATGCTTGGCTTCACAGTCCAAATATTACAAAGAGTCGGGAAGTTTTTCAGTTTCTGTTCTGTTCGTCTGGGGAATCGCCTTTTCGCCCGTACAAGCCTTGACAATCATTTCGAAGAACTGACGTACGGCAGCTATCTCGCTTCAATTAGATTTGAGTCAGCCCCAGGGGACAGAATCCCACGGCGGCGTTGATCGTCTCTGCCTGTATGGATTTCACGCAGAAGATAGGGGGCATGCACAGGGACTGTAATCATTTTGTTAAGGCTTGTACGGGCGAAAAGGCGATTCCCCAGACGAACTTCTGAGCATTATTAAAACGCTAATGGTTCACTAAAAATCTTTTGAGAGGAGACTCGACGATTCCTCAGATATTATACAAACGGCAGGTATTTTCATATACAACTTCGGCCAGCTCGTCGGGCTTTTCTCCTCTGACCTCAGCCAGTTTTAAAAGCACGGATTTGACAAAGGACGGTTCATTTCGGCGGATTTTATTTTTCTCAGGTGCCGGTGTCAGATAGGGTGCATCTGTTTCGATCAGGATACGATTTGTGGGAATAAGGGGCGCAAGGTCGCGCAATTTGGCGCCACGGCTTTTTATGGTCAGAATACCGGTGATGCCGATATAAAGTCCAAGCGTGAGATACTGATTCAATTCGGATTCGTTTCCGCTGAAACAATGAATGACCCCTTTTCTCCCTGGCTTAAAATACTTATTTAAAATCTCCAAAAGACGCCCCTTGCTATCCCTTTCATGGAAAACAACCGGAAGATTGAGTTTGTCGGAAATCTCAAGCTGATGGATAAACCATTTTTCCTGATCTTTTTTGGGTGAATACATTCGGTTAAAATCAAGCCCGATTTCTCCCCAGGCTTTAACCTTTGGGCTTTCGGCACGCTTTATTAGAAATTCGAGTGCCTCTTTGGAACACTGTTTTGCATCGTGAGGGTGAAATCCGACTGATGCGTACAGACCAGGATGCGATTCGGCCAGGGAGACCGCCTTTGCCGAACTCTTTTTATCTACAGCCACAATCATCATCCTTAAAACACCGGCGCTATTTGCCCGGCTCAGGACATCATTGAAATCCTTATCATATATTCTGTCATCCAGATGACAGTGACTGTCGAATAATTTCATGACTCATCTCCAAATGTTTGGTCAATAAATTTCGTAATTACGATGGCATCCATAGATCTCCTGATTGAGATTTGCAACTAAAAATAAAAAAATGTTGTTTTAAATATCTTAAAACAGAGTTCGTATGACTTTCGCTATACTTACCAGTTAGGCCGTGACAGATATAATTCTGTGGCATTCTTATCCGCCTGTTCTGTGGCGGACACGCGAATCTCCGACCCCTCAATTAGCTATAACCAATCGGGAGATAAACCGGCCGTAAAAACTTTTTAAAATGATATAATTAGATTAATTTATATTTTATTTTAATTAAATTTAATAAAAATTTGGATTGACAATTTTCCGCAGATTGCCTATACAGAAAAATTTCAATATTTTTCAATTACTACTTTATAACCTAAATTTGGAAATGAGCCTATGTTTTTCTCTATTTCATTGTACGCGGCCCTTGCAATTTTCGGATTGGGTCTGGCCTATAAAGCATCCACCTGGTTTCGTTATGATATCGGTGTTGAAGCTGAAAAATTTTCCGCCCAGACACGGGTTCTAAAGGCCATTCAAGGGATTGCTTCTGTCTTTTTCAGTGCGAAAATATTAACACTGATCAAGATCTTTGTATTTGATGCGGTTTTGCAGGTAAGGATATTGCGTGAGGATTTTCTTAGATGGCTGATGCACATCTTAATATATATCGGTTTTATGCTGCTTCTTTTGATGCATGCCCTTGAGAAGTTCATATCCGAGCCCCTGTTTACCGATTACTATTCCACTGTCAATCCGTTTATGTTCCTGAGAGATTTATTCGGTTTTATGGTAATCATCGGGATCGGTATTGCCATATATCGGCGATTTATTTTAAAAGTGCCCCGCCTTAAAACCAACGCCATGGATCACTATGCGATTATTATTCTTGCCGTCATTATGATTTCCGGTGTTTTTTTGGAGGCAACCAAGATTACCTCACACAGCGAATTTCAGATAATGGTGGAAGATTATGCCGGTTTAGACGCAGAGGATGACGCAGAGGAAATAGAGGCCTTGGAAAGCTATTGGGTCCAGGAATATGGAGTGGTTTCTCCCAATGTAAAGAAGCCTTTTGACAAGGAGGTTTTGGATCTGGGCAAAGAGTCCCATGAGTCGAGTTGTATCGATTGCCATTCCAGGCCCAACTGGGCTTTTTTAGGTTATGGTGCAGCCAGAATCATAACGCCAGTGGCACTGGGATTGGATAAGGCGAATATGCCGACAATCCTCTGGTATATCCATTTTTTAGCCTGCTGGATCGGTCTTGCCTATCTTCCTTTCAGTAAAATGCTTCACATTTTTGTCAGCCCGCTTAGCCTTATGGCCAACGCTGTCATGGAGAAGGGAAAATCAGACCCTGCCAACATAGCCACCAGGCAGGTTATGGAACTGGATGCATGCACCCATTGTTGCACCTGCACCCTAAACTGTTCTGCCGCAGTATTTTTTGAACATTTTCCAAACACCAACATCCTTCCTTCTGAAAAGATGATATCCATAAAGGCCCTTGCTGCGGGCAAGGAACTCAGCGAACAAGAACTCAGGCACATCCAGGAGGGAGTTTACCTTTGTACCAACTGTTATCGCTGCACCGTGGTATGCCCGGTTGGGATAAACCTGCAGGATTTATGGTTTAATATTAGGGAATCGCTTCTTAAAGAGGGATACCCGGAGCTTTTTGCTCTTTCGCCTCTGTCCTTTTATAGAGGCCTTATGAAAGAAGATGGTGATGGAGATAATTACCAAAAGCCGCTTAATCAGACCCGGGAAGCTATTGCCGACCGCTGTGAGTTGATGAAGATGCCCGATAAGGTTCTTCCCCTGTCGGATACTGGGTCGGCTTTTAAAGGTTCCCTGAGCCGATCGGATCAGGCCAGCACCTTTTCAGGTTGCTTTGGTTGTGAAACTTGCAGTACCGTTTGTCCGGTGGTCGCCAGCTACGACAACCCGAGGGAAGTTTTAGGGCTTTTGCCCCACCAGATAATGAATTCCTGTGGATTAGGTTTAAAAGATCTGGCACTGGGCTCAAACATGCTGTGGGACTGCCTGACTTGCTATCAATGCCAGGAGCAGTGCCCCCAGGGGGTGTGTGTCACTGATATCCTTTATGAACTCAAAAATGAAGCGGCTTACCAGGCTAAAGAAAAACCGCTACAATAGACAGGAAAAAAATGATGAAATTTGCACTATTTCTCGGCTGTAATATTCCGGCCCGTCTTAACCAGTACGAATCATCAGCAAGAGCGGTGTTAAAAAAAGTAGATGTGGATCTGGTAGATATAAAAGAATTCAACTGTTGTGGATACCCGGTCAGAAATCTTGATCATAAGGCCTTTGTTCTTGCCTCGGCCAGAAATCTTGCTCTGGCAGCAAAGAAGAATCTGAACGTGATCAGCCTCTGTAAATGCTGCTACGGCAGTCTCAAAAAGGCAGATCATCTGATGAAAGAAAACGCCTCTTTGCGCGGGGAAGTTAATAAAATTCTCCGAAAAGAAGGTTTGCAATACGATGGAGATATTGAGGTCAAACACTTTTTGTCCGTTCTTTACCATGAAGTGGGTATTGAAGCCCTAAAAAAGAAGATAGAAAAGACTTTTACAAACCTTAATATTGCGACTCACTACGGATGTCACGCATTGAGGCCAAGCAAAATCGTTGCCTTCGATGATCCTGTGGCGCCATCCATATTTGATCAGCTTGTGGAAGTGACAGGTGCAAAAAGCATCGACTGGTCAATGAAGCTTGACTGTTGCGGTGCCCCCTTATGGGGAGTCAATGATGATCTGTCCATGAGTTTGACCGAAAAAAAACTGGAAAACGGGAAAAAAGCCGGTGCGAACTTTCTTTGCACGGCCTGTCCGTACTGTCAGATACAGTTCGACACCGTACAAAATACGATTCTTTCTATCCGGGGTGCAAATGGTCCGCTTCCGTCTCTCCTCTATCCCCAGCTTCTCGGACTGAGCATGGGCATTGAAAGCAAACGGCTGGGACTTAAAATGAATCGTTTGTCCGTCGAAGGCATTGAAGATTTTTTCACCGAACAAAAAGCAATGGAAGCATAAGGAAAAGGAAAAAATGGCTCAAAATAACAAAGGTTCAGTAATGGTGGTCGGTGGTGGAATAGCCGGTATGCAGGCTGCTTTAGACCTTGCCGACTCTGGTTTTTATGTCTATCTTGTGGAAAGGTCGCCTTCCATAGGGGGCATGATGTCCCAACTGGACAAGACCTTCCCCACCAATGACTGTGCCATGTGAATTATCTCACCTAAACTGGTCGAGGTCGGCCGGCATCTTAACATAGAATTGCTCACCTTGTCAGAGGTGCAGAACATATCCGGAGAACAAGGTAATTTTGAAATTGATATCTTGCAGCGCCCCCGGTATGTGGACGTGGATAAATGTATCGCCTGTGGTATGTGTGCGGAGAAGTGTCCCAAAAAGGTTTTAAATGAATATGACGCAGGTCTTGGCAAACGCAAGTCGATTTATGTAAAATACGCCCAGGCCGTTCCTTTAAAGTATGCAATTGATGAGAATTGTATCTATTTAAAAAAAGGAAAATGTAAGGCATGTGAAAAATTCTGCCCTTCTGATGCCATTAATTTTGCTGATGAGCAAAAAGAGTTAACCATAAATGCAGGTGCAATACTTATCGCTCCAGGCAGTTCGGTATATGATCCTGCCGTTAATGACACATATGGCTACAAACAATCTCCCAATATAGTCACTAGCCTTGAATTTGAGCGAATACTTGCTGCAACAGGACCTTTCGGCGGTCATTTAGTCAGGCCTTCAGATCATGAAGAACCAAAGAAAATTGCCTGGATTCAGTGCGTGGGTTCAAGGGATGTACATCCGGGATCCCAGCCATATTGTTCAGGGGTCTGCTGTACATATGCCATCAAAGAGGCCATTATAGCCAAAGAGCATCAGAAAGGAGCACTGGATACGGCCATATTTTATATTGATATCAGAACTCACGGAAAAGATTTTGAGCGATATTACAACCGGGCCCAGGAAGCAGACGTCCGTTTTGTGAAATCAAAAATCAGTACGATTCGCCCTGCGGACGATACGGGCAATCTGATCATCGGTTATACCGACGAAACAGGGAAAAGGATTGACGAAGAGTTTGATATGGTGGTCCTGTCCGTGGGTTTTGCCAAGTCCAAGGAAGCGATTGATCTGGCCAAAAGACTGGACATTGAACTCGATCAATATCAGTTGGCGCAGACCAGCAGCTTTGAACCTGTTCGGACCTCAAAACCCGGCATTTTTGTATGTGGAACTTTTGAAAGTCCCAAGGACATTCCTCAGTCGGTCATCGAAGCGAGTGCCTCTGCAGCCATGGTGGAAAGCACTCTGGCCGAGTCCCGCTGGTCTCTGACACAAACGAAAGAAACGGTTGAAGAGATTGATGTGCAGAAAGAAGCGCCACGGATAGGAGTGTTTGTGTGTCGTTGCGGAACCAATATTGCCGGTTTCCTGGAAGTTCCGGAAGTGGTCGAATATGCCAAGACCTTACCGGATGTGGTTTTTGTAGAGGATAATCTTTTCAGCTGCAGCCAGGATACCCAGGAAAAAATAACCCAGATCATTAAAGAACAAAAATTGAATCGGGTTGTTGTGGCTGCCTGCACGCCCCGCACCCATGAACCGCTTTTTCAGGAAACGGTACTCAATGCGGGTATCAATAAGTATCTGTTTGAAATGGCGAACATCCGCAATCAATGTTCCTGGGTACATAGCAATGATAATGAGGCAGCCACAGAAAAGGCCAAAGACCTTGTACGCATGGCTGTTTCTAAAGTGGGCCTTCTATCGCCGCTTTCCGACCCTGAAATACCAATGACCCGGTCCGCTTTAGTCTTAGGCGGCGGCCTTTCCGGAATTACCGCTGCAAAAAATCTGTCACAGCAAGGATATCTCACCTATGTCGTTGAAAAAGATAGTACACTGGGCGGTCAGGCGTTAAACCTTCATGAAACCTGGCAGGGTGAGGATGTTCAAAAAAGACTGACTGCACTCATAAATGATATAGAATCCGATGAAAACATCAATATCATAAAGAACGCCCAGGTAAAAAAAGTAAATGGTTTTGTGGGTAATTTCCAAACCACCATTGAAGCGGCAGGAAAAGAGCAGGAAATCAATCATGGTGTGGCGATTATCGCAACCGGAGCTGAAGAGTTCAAACCGGATCAATATCTTTATGGGCAAGATCCTCGGGTCCTGACCGGTCTGGAGCTGGATAGAAAATTTATTGATAACGACCTTTCCCTAAATGAGATTAATTCGGCTGTTTTCATACAATGTGTGGGTTCACGGATTGAAGAAAGACCATACTGCTCCAAGGTGTGTTGCACCCAATCAGTAAAGAACGCCCTTAAATTAAAAGAGTTAAAGCCGGATATGGATGTCTTTATTTTATATCGGGATATGCGCACCTATGGATTGCGAGAGGGTCTTTATCGTGAGGCACGGGAGAAAGGTGTTGTTTTTGTTCGCTATGACTTTGACAAGGAATTAAAAGTTTCCAAAGATCCTAACAATCTTAACGTGCGCTGTACCAGCTATGTGCTTCAACGCGAAGTTGAGATAAAACCGGATATGCTGGTATTGGCTACGGCCATTGTTCCGCCTCAGGAAAATTCCATCGCGCAGCTGTTTAAAGTGCCGTTAAACGATGACGGCTTTTTTGTAGAGGCACATGTTAAACTTCAGCCCATAGATTTTTCCACCAAGGGGGTCTTTGTCTGCGGTCTGGCACATTCGCCAAAACCTATTGACGAGGCCATCGCTCAAGGTCTGGGTGCAGCCTCACGGGCGGGTACATTTTTATCCCAGGATAAGGTACTGGGCAATGCAATCGTCTCCAGAATCGATCCACAAGTATGCTGGGGTTGCGGCAAGTGTGTGGAAAACTGTTCCTATAGTGCTATTGAACTGGTAGAACTCGAAGGAAACAAGAGGGTCTCTCAGGTTCAAGAAGTTCTATGCACGGGATGCGGTGCCTGCTCAGTGATCTGTCCCACAGGAGCGGCTTCTGTTTTCCATTTCGATGACGGGCAGGTGCTTTCCATGGTTGATACAATGATTTTATAATAACAATAGAACCGACTCAATTGAGGAATTTTACGCAATGGGAGAAGAATTTAAACCAAAAATAGCTGTATTTGCCTGCAACTGGTGCGCGTATTCGGCAGCCGACTTGGCTGGTGTGAGCCGTTTGCAATATCCATCTAATCTTCGCCTAATACGGGTCATGTGTTCAGGACGGGTGAATCCCAATTTCATACTCGAGGCCTTTCAAAAAGGTGCCGATGGCGTAATGGTGGCTGGGTGACATATCGGCGACTGTCATTACCTGGATGGTAATATAAAGGCCGAAAGGATGTTTGACATGACATGTGAATTGGTAAAGATTCTCGGTATTGACCTTGAAAGGTTGCGCCTGGAATGGATTTCTTCTGCCGAAGGAACACGTTTTGCCGAGGTTGCCAAAGAATTTACGGAAAAGATTCAATCCCTGGGACCATCTAAACTTAAACAAGCGGCCTGATTTAGGCCCGATGCATAGAGGCATTTAAATGACTGCAATATCAGAACTGATTGAAACCACAAAGACATACTACTGCCTGGATTGCGGTGTATGTACTTCGAGCTGCCCTGTCTCTAAGGTGTTTCCTGATTTTTCGCCCAGACAGATTATCGAAAGATCCCTTTATGAACTGGAGGACCTTTCCGACGACACCATCTGGAGCTGCCTGACCTGCGCTCAGTGCAGTGTTCGCTGCCCTGCAGAAATCAATTTTCCTGAATTTATTCGTCGCATACGCGGTGAAGCCATTTCTCAGGGCTTTATAGGGCAGGCGACACACAACGGGATGCTTCAAACGATTTCGGCCATACAAACTGGGAATATCCAGCAAAACCGTAAATTCTGGGTAGAAGATGGCAAAATAAGTGAAACCGGCGATATTTTCTTTTTTGTAGGATGCAGGCCGTTTTTTGATGTCATCTTTAGAGATGTTGATGCGGGTTCCATTAAAGGGGCTCAAAATATTTTAAAAATTTTAAACGCCTGCGGTGTAGAGCCGGTGGTGAGTAATGATGAAAGATGTTGCGGGCATGATGCGCTATGGAACGGGAACGATGAAAAATTCAAGCAGTTGGCTCAATTAAACATCGATGTCATAAGGGCTTCCGGTGCAAAAAAGGTGGTTTTCAGCTGCCCTGAAGGGTATGATACCGTTAAAAATATTTATCCTCAATATTTTGGTGAACTCGGTTTTGAACCGATTCATATCCTTGATTTACTGGCAGACAAGCTAGATGAGGGAGTGCTTAAGCTTAAGGAATCTCAGAGCACCGTGACTTACCATGACCCTTGCCGGCTGGGAAGACTCGCAGGAATCTATGATGCTCCGCGCAAATTGATTGAGGCCATTCCCGGTATGGAGCTTAAAGAGATGCCACGTTCCCGTGAAAACGGTGTGTGCTGCGGAACCACCGGCTGGAAAAACTGTACGGGCACTTCCGCACAGATCAGGATGGAGCGTCTTGCAGAAGCGAATGACACCGGGGCTGACAAACTTATTACGGCATGCCCAAAATGTCAGATTCATTTTCAGTGCACCAAGTCGGCCTTTGACCTGGAGATGGAAATGACGGATTTGTATGATCTGATAGCCGATCAACTAGAATAAGACCTGTGGAGGAAACATATTGTGAATAAGGACATACTTGTTATTGGCGGAGGAATTGCAGGGATTCAGTCATCACTGGACCTTGCCGATATGGGCGTCAAGGTCCACCTGGTGGAAACATTGCCCAGCGTCGGCGGTAAAATGGCCCAGTTGGACAAGACCTTTCCCACCAATGACTGTGCCATCTGAATTCTTTCGCCCAAAATGCTGGATGTCGGTCGACATCCCAATATATCGCTTTTGGCTTACAGTGAGATTGAAAAAGTAAAAGGCCATGAAGGAGACTTTACGGTTACGGTCCGCCGGAAAAAACGTTACGTGGACGAAGACAAATGCACAGGTTGTGGATCATGTGCTGAAAAATGTCCCACATCTGTCCCCGATTCATTTAACACCGGTTTAGGAACCCGTCCAGCGATTTACAGTTATTTTGCCCAGGGCATACCGTCAACCCACACCATTGATCCTGATCACTGCCGTCAGTTAAACGGCAAGAAATGCGGTATCTGCCAAAAGACCTGCCAGGCCGATGCCATCGACTTTGACCAGGAGGACAAAATCGTTGAACTCAATGTTGCGGGCATTATCATTGCTGCGGGCTACGATGTTTTCGACCCGTCACAAATCCCCGAATACCGATACAAAGAGCTTCCGAACGTGGTCACGGCCCTTGAGTTCGAAAGACTCTTAAGTGCAAGCGGACCTACAGGCGGGCACCTGGATCGCCCATCGGACCGTGCAGTTGAAGCTGAGATTGGGGCTTTAGAAAAGAAAGCCGGGAAATCCAAACGGATGCTTGAGAAATTCGAAAAAAAATTCGATGAATCCTCTAAGCAATTTTATGAAAAATATCAGAAAGGCGAGTATCCAGACGACAAGGATCGTCAGAAGTGGGCCGATAAATATGCAGCGTATTTGGCCATTATGAAACCTCTGGAAATCATGAAAGAAAAGGCCAAGAACTTCACCGTGGCAAAGCGACTGGCATTTATCCAGTGCGTGGGCTCCCGTGACTTTCGGTTCTATCCATTCTGTTCGGGATACTGCTGTATGCACTCAATCAAGGAGGCCATTATCGCCCATGAACACGAAAACGATACCGTGTCAGTCATATTCGGTATGGATATACGGGCCATCGGCAAAGGATTTGAAGAATACAAAATAAGAGGTGGTAATCACTCAAATATAACTTATATCCGCGGACGGGTCGGTGAGATCTCGCAAGGTCCAAACGATAATCCTGTGGTGACCTACGAGGATACCCACGAAAGACAGGTAAAAAGCCAGGAATTCGACATGGTCATCCTGGCCACGGCATGTGCACCGACCAGCGGAATTGTTGAATTGGCAAAGATTCTGGGGGTTGAACTGGATAAGTACAACTTTATAAAGACCAGTCCTTACTCTCCGGTTGACACCAGTGTGCCGGGTATATTTGCCTGTGGTTGTGTAGGCGCGCCCATGGATGTTCCGGAATCTGTGGCCCAGGCATCAAGCGCCGCTGAACGCGCAGCCGAAATTGCTATTCAACTCCAGCCAGAAAAGGAGAAAGTCGTTGCCTGAAAAGAAAGACAATAATGTGAAAATAGGTGTGTTCATTTGCCATTGCGGATCGAATATTGCCGGTTACCTGGAAATGGAGGCATTGTCCGAGTATGCCGAAACCCTTCCCAATGTAACTTTTGTGCAGAGAAATCTTTATACCTGTTCCGAAAGCGGCATTGACGAGATCAAAAAGGCTATTAAAGAGCAAAACCTAAATCGTGTTGTGGTTGCTTCCTGCACTCCGAGAAGCCACGGACCTCTTTTCATGAGTTCATGCGCAGAAGCGGGTTTGAATCCTTACCTTTTCGAGATGGTCAACATCCGAGATCAATGTTCCTGGGTTCATATGCAGATAAAAGAGGATGGTACATCCAAGGCCAAAGATCTGATACGTATGGGTGTTGCAAAGGCCGCACTGCTGGAACCCCAGGAACCGATTATGTCCGATGTTAAACCAAGAGCACTGATAATGGGTGGGGGAATTGCCGGAATGACGGCCTCACTTTCCCTTGCAAATCGCGGATATGAAGTCGTTCTGGTTGAAAAACAAGATGCTTTAGGCGGCATGCTTAACCGGCTGAACAAGCTGGGGCCCGATATGACGAGTGCAGTGAGCATCGTTGAGGAATTAATTCAAAAAATCACTCAACATCCGAAGATTACTGTATTTGCCAATTCGCAAGTAACCGAAGTTCAAGGATTTATCGGCAAATTTGAAGTCGATATTAAAACCGAATCTAAGATAAGAAATATTGAAATCGGTGTGATCCTTGTCGCTACTGGAGGCAGAGTTTTTATACCGGATGATCTCTACGGTTATGACGGCAAGAGGGTGATCACCCAGCTTGAGATGGAAAAACTGCTTAAAAAAGGGCTGGATTCAAATATCAAAAACGTGGTTATGATTCAGTGTGTTGGCAGCCGAAACGAAGAAAGGCCCTATTGTTCCAGGATCTGTTGTCAAACGGCGGTCAAAAACGCCATGCTGATCAAAGAACAGAATCCGGACGCCAGGGTTTCGATTCTGTATCGTGATATGCAAATGTACGGTGTTGAAAATGAGGAGATGTTGCGCGATTCCAAGGCTAAGGGAATTAGATATATGCATTACGATCCTGACAGGCCTCCGGAAGTAAAATCCGACCAGGTCAGTGTTTACCACTCCCTGATGGGTCAGGAATTATCTCTGCCGGCGGATCTTGTGGTTCTATCCACTCCTCTGATCGCACAGGAAGATGCTGTGGCGACATCGCAGCTTTTAAGGGTTCCTGCTGATGAAAACGGATTTTTCCTGGAAGGGCATGTCAAGCTGAAGCCTCTCGATTTTGCCACAGACGGTATTTTCCTTTGCGGCAGTGCGCGTTTTCCGGCAAATGTCCGTGAGGCTGTCGCACAGGGCTTGGGTGCTGCTTCCAGAGCTTCGATTCCGCTTTCCAAGGGGTCGGTTGTCGTAGAACCGATTATCTCTGTTCTGGCTGATGAAGAAGCATGTCGGGGCTGTGGCCTGTGTGTTGCCCTTTGTCCTTATAGCGCTCTTGAGATCCAAAATACTGAAAAGGGAAGAAAGGTTCACGTGATTGACGTTGCATGCAAGGGATGTGGAGTATGTGCGGCCACCTGCTATCAACACGCATTGTCCATTAATTCTTTTACGGATCAGCAGCTCGAAGCCCAGATTGATGCATTTATGGAAGCCAAATAATAAGCATCTGAATTTGTGAATTTTATAATATAAAAATCATTGGCAATAATAATATTTTATGAACTAAAAATCCTGAATATCCTGTTAAAAAAGAATGAATATTGAAAGGGAGGTATCCATTGGTCGAATTTGTTCCGAAAATTCTCGTGTTTTGCTGCACGTGGTGAGGATACTCCGCTGCTGATTTAGCTGGAGTTTCCAGACTACAATATACCCCTGATATCAAAACTGTTCGTATTATGTGTACCGGTCGGGTTGATCCGGCCATTGTAGCAGGGGCATTTAAAAAGGGTCTAGACGGTCTTATGGTGGTGGGCTGCTATTTCGGAGACTGCCATTACATCACCGGGAATGTCCAGGCCCAGGCCAAAATTGAGATGACCCGCAGATTGTTTAAATACATTGGGGTCAATGAGGATCGTGTTGCTTTCAGGCAGTGTTCTTCAGGAGAAGCGTCTGTTTTTGTCGAACTGATTACTGAATTTGATGAGAAGATCCGAAGCCTGGGGCCTCTGGGAGGAGACGGGGATTCAGTGAAGGCCCCGGAAATTTTTAATAAACTTGAAGCAGCGCAGGCCGTACTTGCAGGTGAAAAGATGCGATGGATTATCGGCAAAAAAACAGAATTTATCGAATCAGGCAACAAGTATGGAGAAATATTTACTGAACATGAATTCAGCCGGGCCATTGACATGATCATCGTTGAAGAAACCGAAGTGCAGGAAATCCTCAAAAAACTAAAAGAGGGTGCCCAATCTGTAAAAACCCTGACCACGGATTTGTCCATTCCTTCGGAACGGGTTTTTAAATATATTACTGCCCTTTGTCGAAAAGAAATGGTCAAAATGGAAAAAGTGTCCAATCGAACTCCGCTATACCAGTTAATTCCTCAAGAGGTGTAACACATTGAAAGAAAAAAACGTTTTAATTGTGGGTGGAGGTCCTGAAGGTGTTAGGACTGCCCTTGAACAAGCCGAAAAAGGGATGCATGCAACCATTATTGAAAAGTTCCCCACACTCGGTGCTGAAAGAATTCCGCAAGACCGGCTGATTAAGCCGGGCGATGGCTTTGTGAACTCAGATCTCAATAAAGTTCGCAAGCACTCCAACATCAAGATTCTTACATTTTCTGATATCAAAAAGGCCAGTCAGGAAGACGGTAAAATAAAAACCAAGATTTTAAAAAAGAGCATCCGGGTCGACAACAGCAAATGCAACGACTGTAAAGCCTGCATAAAAGTCTGCCCGGTGAATATGGCCGACGACTTTAGCGAAGGAATCGGTTTTCGTACAGCCGTGGATTACCTGAATTCCGAAACAGGCGAATACAATGTATATAAAGAAGATATGCCGATCTGTCAGGAATCCTGCCCGGTAAACCTGGATATCCGTAAATACATCGCTTTTATTGCAGACGGCCAATACGCAGAATCCCTTGCCAAGATCAGGGAAAGACTGCCTCTACCCGGCAGCATCGGCCGGATTTGTCCTCATCCGTGTGAAACCGCCTGCAACAGGCAGTATCTGGATGAACCCTTAAGCATTTGCTTTCTTAAGCGATATGTTGCAGATGTAGAGCTAAACGAAGGCACCGATCCGGTTTATGAAACCCCGGAGAAAAAATTTGCTGGAAAAATTGCTATTATCGGAGCAGGCCCCGCCGGTTTGACCTGTGCCTATACTCTGGCAAAATTGGGTTATGAGCATATTACAATATATGAAGCTCTTCCTGTTCCAGGTGGCTATTTGTGGGTAGGCATACCTGAATACCGGTTGCCCAAAAAGCTGCTTCAAAGGGAGGTCGACCTTATCTGCAACATGGGTATTGAAATTCAATACAACGTTCGCGTCGGCAAAGATATCACCTTTGAAAACCTTAAAAAAGAGAATGATGCACTGTTTATCGGTGCCGGCTGTCACACGGGCCTCAAGCTTCGATGTCCGGGTGAGGATGAATACCAGGGCAAAGGCATCGTGGACTGTGTCACTTTTTTAAGAGAGCAGGCCCTGGGCAAACTTCCTGAAGCCAAGGGGAAATTGATCGTGATCGGTGGAGGCAACGCCGCCATCGACTCTGCCCGCGTGGGCTGGCGAATGGGATTTGATGAAGTATATATTCTCTATCGAAGAACCAAAAAGGAAATGCCGGCCAATCCCTGGGAAATCGATGCAGCTGAGCACGAAGGGGTTATTCTCCAGTACCTTGCAGCTCCCATAGAAATTCTCGGCAAAGACGGCAAGGTTTCAGGCATGAAATGCATCAAGATGGAATTGGGTAAGCCGGATGCTTCAGGCCGAAGGAGACCTGTTCCCATCGAAGGCAGCGAATATGTCATAGATGCTGAAACCATCGTACCCGCCCTAAGTCAGGGCGTAGACTTGGGCTTTCTTGAAGAAGGAAGTAACCTTGAACTTTCACGCTGGAATACATTTGAGATAGATGAAGAAACAGGCGCAACCAATGTGCCTGGTATATTTGCAGGCGGTGACATTGTAACCGGCCCTGATATCGCCATTCGTGCGGTTGCCGGGGGTAAACGTGCTGCCGAAGGCATTCATGAGTATCTGAGGAGCAAGTAAATGATATACGAAAAGGAAAAGCGCTATATTATACCATTTGATGATGTACCATCTCCGAGGGCAGAGATGCCTGAGATTTCCGTTGATGACAGAAGGGAAAATTTCACTGAAGTTGAAACCGGTTTTCCTGAAACAATGGCGGTTAAAGAAGCCAAACGATGCCTGAGTTGCAGGCGATGCCTGGGTTGCGCCTTGTGCTGGGCCGAATGCCAGCCGGAAGCCATCGACTTTTCAATTCCGGACGAAAAACTGGAACTGGAATTTGACGAGATCATTATTACAAAGGGCCAGGACAACGCGTTTCTTCCGTTTAATCCCGAACTGAGCTACGGAACCTTTCCTGATGTCATAACAGATTTACAGTTTGAACGCATGCTTTCTCCCACTGGCCCTTCCAACGGGTTAGTCGTATCTCCTCTGGATGGTGAAATACCCGCACGCATTGCCATTGTTCAGGGTCATACTGAAGATGATGAAAGCCATCTTCTCTCAAGTCTTATTTTAGGAGTGAACGAATCGATACTTGCCCTTGACAAAATAAAAGAACTTGAAGTTGTGCTGATCTCTCCTACGTGCCAATCCTTTACGGACGGATTTCTTTCCCAAGCAAAAAAAGTTTCCGGCCTTAAAATCATAGAGGGACTTCCCGAATCGGTTGAAAGGAAACAGGACGGGGAGCCTCTTACCCTTAAATATTCTGAAAACGGCAACAAGCAGAAGGAAGATGCCTTTGAACTTGTCGTTGTTTTAACAAAACAGAAAATTTCTCCCGAACTTGTATCGTTGTGCAAAAAATTCGAACAGGAGATCATTTAAACCCCTAAACCTGCCATCCGATTACCGTCTTGAAAGAGATTAAAATCAGAGGTGCGAAACTTGAGTTATTAAGAGACTAAAGCTAAATAACTTGAGGGGTCGGGGAGTTTTTCAATCTCTGATCTGTTCATCCGGGATATTGCCCATTAGCCGGTACAAATCTTAACAATAATATAAAGGAACTATTCTACGGCAGCTATCTCACTGAGATCATATTTGAGCCAGCCCCAGCAGATGGATTCCCACGTTTATTCATTATCTTCAATCCACGGGATATTTAAAGTAAATGTTGTTCCCTCATCCACTTTGGATTTCACGGTAATGTTTCCGCCCAGTCTTTCCACAAATCTCTGGACCATAGGCAACCCGAGACCTGAACCTTTTGTACCTTTTGTGGTAAAAAAAAGCTGAAATATATTTTTAATCCGATCTGGTTCAATCCCGCCACCATTGTCACTGACAGCTATGTTGAGGTGATTTTTCGCGTCAGTAAATGTCGAAATCGTAACAATACCATTATCCTTTTCTTTTACAGCATCATTTGCATTGACCACCAGGTTAAGAAGCGCGCGTTTCAAACCGGACTCATCCATCACCCATTTCGTAAGGCTTGGATCAAGATCCATTACCAATTTATTTCCCTTGCGGGTCAGATTTTCTTGGAAAAAATCACGATATTTAAGCAAGATCGAATTAATATCAATCAAGTCCAATTCAATAGGATGGACACGAGAAAAATTGAGCATATCGGTGGATAGATTGTTTATTTGTCCAAGGCTTTTGCGTACCATCTGCCAGGTCTTTTCAAGCTTTTTATCTTCGATATCACTTACCTGCATACTCATCACTTCTTCAACACCCCTATTGATGGTCAACAGGTTCCTGATATTATGAGCAATATTCGTGATAGTTAGGCCTATGGCTGCCATTCTTTCGTTCTGTACAGCTTCTTGCTGTAGACGAGAATTATCTATTGCGATTGACATTTCATTTGCTACGGCCGCGGTAAATTCCAGATCATTTTGGGTAAAAGAGTCCAGCACCTGGCTGGTGTCGATGTGCAACACGCCATTTACGCTTTGTCCACTGATAAGTGGAACACATATAATGGATTTAAGATTATGAATCATGATGGAATCCCCTGTATCAAAGCGAGAATCATCCAAGGCATCTTTGCTGACCAATGCGAGTTTTTCTTTAATTACCTTGTTAATGACCGTTTGACTGACCGGAATAACATCTCCATCTGGTTTTTCGTGACGATATTTAACAATACGGGCTTCAAGGGGCTCTTTTGAGCTTGATCGCAACATGACCACACCGCGTTCTGCAGAAGATAGTGCGCCGAAAATTAAATCGGTCCCCATTCTCAAAATTTTATCAACATTTTTTTCGTATTTTAATTTGTCGCTCAATTGATACAGGATTAGCAATCGGCTGTGGGCATCCAGCGCCTGTTCCGCGCTGATTTCTCTTCTATCTTTATTTGGATCAAGAAATGTTTGGGCCGCGTTTTCAGCCTTGCGCTCGACCATATCAGGCAATTGGGTATCATCTTCTTGGAATAAAACGGTATCTTCGCTGGATGTATAGACTGAATCAGAATCTTCATGTTTCGGAGCTTTAAGTGAAAAGACAAAAGAACGGTTACCGAAAACAACCTGATCCTTATGTCTAAGGGAGATATTTTTAATGCGCTTTTTATTTACATACGTACCGTTACGTGATTTTAGATCGGACAGAACGTATTGACCGTCGATCATTGATATCCTTGCATGATTGCGTGATGCCGATCCATGGGCAAGATAGATGGTATTTGATCGGCTTCGGCCTATGGTTATGACACCCGGATCAAGACGGATTGATTTTGAAAAAGTTTCCATCGGCAGGG
>CAJHXW010000287.1_pt1 | contig 19555 bp, 13 predicted proteins | sample 9198581 | NCBI WGS metagenome assembly CAJHXW01 (sample SAMEA7708328, study PRJEB35096) | sediment metagenome | biome: marine neritic benthic zone biome [ENVO:01000025]; feature: sediment [ENVO:00002007]; material: shallow marine sediment [ENVO:03000034] sea grass bed [ENVO_01000059] ...
CCAGCGGCACAATTAAGTCAATAAATTTTTCCAGCGGCGATTCGGTGGCAAAAAATGATATCCTTTGCGTCATAGGATAGTATAGCTCAACATCCACCGTTTAAAGTTATTTTTAATTCATTGAATTTAAAGCGGTTACGGCTAATCTTATAAACTAATGTTTTTTCAATAAAACTTTGTGGGGGCGGTGATTTTTTGACCGCCCCTGTTTGTTAGCCATACAGGGGAAAAAGGTTTTATGAAGATTCACGAATATCAGGCAAAGGAAATATTCAAAAAATTCGATATCCCTATTCCGAAAGGCCAAGTCGCTTTTTCACCTGACGAAGCAAAGGCTGCTGCCGAAAAACTTGGTCAATTCCCGGTTGTGGTAAAAGCACAGATACATGCGGGAGGCCGTGGCAAAGGCGGGGGTGTCAAGCTTGCAAAATCTATCGATGAAGCTAAAAGTCTGGCTGATGAAATGATCGGAATGACACTTGTTACTCATCAAACAGGACCCGAAGGAAGGCTGGTTAAAAAAGTGCTGGTAGAGCAAGGTCTTGATATAGAAAAAGAACTTTACCTCAGCATCCTACCGGACAGGGAGACCGCAAAGATTGCCATTATGGCCAGTGAGGCCGGTGGAATGGATATTGAAGAAGTCGCTGAAAAAACTCCTGAAAAAATTATCAATGTATTCATCAATCCACTCACCGGCATTCAGGCGTATCACTGTCGCGAAGTTGCCTTTGGCCTTAATCTTACGGCTTCAGTAATGAAGCAGTTTTCCAAGATGCTGGCAAGTCTATACAGACTATTTGTTGCTAATGACTGTTCTCTGTTAGAGATAAACCCTCTGGTCATTACCGGGCAGGAAACGGTTATTGCCCTTGATGCAAAGATTAATTTTGACGATAATGCCCTGTTTCGACACAAGGATATTGTTGAATATCGTGATCTTGACGAAGAAGACCCCTTTGAAGTTGAAGCATCTAAGTTCAATCTGAATTACATCAATTTAGATGGTAATGTTGGAAACATGGTTAACGGCGCAGGACTAGCCATGGCCACTATGGATATCATCAAGCTTGCCGGGGCCGAGCCTGCAAACTTCCTGGATGTAGGGGGCGGGGCCAGTGCTGAAATGGTTGAAAATGGTTTTAAAATCATTCTTGGTGATAAAAACGTAAAGGGAATTTTAATTAACATTTTTGGTGGAATTCTGCGATGTGACGTACTGGCTCAAGGAGTTGTACAGGCTGCCAAAAACACCGGAATTAATATACCAGTAGTCATTCGTATGGAAGGCACCAATGTTGATGAGGGCCGTAAAATCCTTTCCGACTCGGGTTTAAACCTGATTACCGCTGTTGACTTGAAGGATGCAGCACAAAAGGTTGCAAAATTAGTCAGCGGATAGTGGAAGAATTGTAAAAAGCCGAAGGAATGAGAAATGAGTATATTTGTTAATAAAGATACACGCATTCTGGTTCAGGGAATCACGGGCAGAGAAGGACAGTTTCATACAAGACAGTGTATCGAATACGGTACAAATGTTGTGGCAGGAGTAACACCTGGAAAGGGCGGCCAAAAGATGGATGATATTCCTGTATTTAACACGGTTAAAGAGGCTGCTGACAAAACAGGTGCAAACTGCTCCATGATATTCGTACCCCCTCCTTTTGCAGCAGATGCTATTATGGAAGCGACGGACGCTGCAATAGAACTTATCGTTGCAATCACCGAAGGTATTCCGGTTATGGATATGATGAAGGTAAAAAATTATATGGAAAGCAAAAACTCCCGGCTCATCGGCCCCAATTGTCCGGGAATCATCACTCCCGGCGAGTGCAAGGTCGGAATTATGCCCGGCCCGACACACAAGCCTGGTGGACCCATTGGAGTTATTTCCAGATCGGGAACCCTGACATATGAAGTGGTGCACCAATTAACCATGCAGGATATTGGACAGACTACATGCATAGGTATAGGGGGCGATCCGGTAAATGGAACAAATTTTATTGACTGCCTGGATGCCTTTGAAAAAGATCCCGAAACAAAAGGGATCGTTATGGTTGGAGAAATAGGCGGCAATGCTGAAGAGCAGGCCAGCGATTTTATTGCTCAAAACGTGACAAAACCGGTGGTCGGGTTTATTGCAGGCCTTACAGCTCCTCCCGGGCGAAGAATGGGACATGCCGGCGCTATCATCAGCGGTAAAAGCGGAACAGCCCAGGGCAAACTTGATGCCATGAGGAAAAGCGGAATCCATATCTGTGAAAATCTTGGCACATTCGGAGAATTGTGTGCACAGGTGTTTTAATCATTTTCATTTAGGGAGTCAATTTTGCACGAAATGGGCATTGCGATGCAGATCGTTGAGATTGCAGCCGCTTCAATACCGGATGATATTGAAAATGTTCAAGTTGAAAAAGTCAATCTAAAGGTAGGCAAGCTGGCTGCGATTGTTCCTGACAGTCTTCGCTTTTGTTTTGATATCGTTGTTAAAGATACTCCCCTTAAAGGTGCACAGCTTGTGATCAATGAAATCGATGTACTTGCCAGGTGTAATGACTGCCAAGCAGAATGGACAATCACCGAACCAGTCTTTTCCTGCAATAAATGCAAAAGCGGCTCCATAGAGATTCTTTCCGGGCGGGAATTGGATATCGAATCCATAGAGATTGCAGAGTAAATCATTCACCTCTGATTGCACGGAGTTTACGGAGATTTTATGTTTATGGTTATTCCCGTTCTCGGTGGAATCCGTGGTCAAAACAGGATAGGTATCATGCAGATAAGCGTTTGTAAAACTTTTCAATATTGCCATCACCATGAATTTGATAAACCATCCCACACCCATGCACGGACCGGCGGCAATGTGGAGGTTAAGAAATCCGGAACACGCGAGATAAAGGTGGTTCGCAGGGTTTTGGATGTAAACGAAAAGATGGCTAAGCAAAACAGGAATATGTTTGCAAAACAGGACGTTTTTGTGCTCAACGTGATGAGTTCTCCAGGATCCGGAAAGACGACCTTGCTTGAAAAGACTCTTGATGAAATCATGCCGGAGATAAAATGTGCGGTGATCGTAGGAGATATCTGCACCACAAACGACGCTGACCGTCTTGCCAAAACCGGCGCGCCGGTGGTGCAGATAAATACGGATGAGTTTGGGGGCGACTGTCACCTTGCAGCCCACGTGATTGAAAAGTCTGCGGCAAGTTTAAATCTGGAAGCTGTCGATCTTTTGATTGTTGAAAATATCGGTAACCTGGTGTGCCCTGCCGAGTTTGACATCGGGGAGGATGCTCGGGTGGTTGTCCTCAGTGTAACTGAAGGCGAAGATAAACCGGTTAAATATCCTCTCATGTTTCGCGAATCCGATGCTGCCCTGCTAAATAAGACTGATTTACTCCCTTATCTTGATTATGACAGTAAGCTGGCGGTTAAATATATCCATCAGGTTCATCCGGATATTCCTGTATTTGAATTGTCAGCTAAAACAAAAAAAGGCATGGGTCCCTGGATTGACTGGATTAAGGAGATGATGAGTCGGAAAAAATCTGGATAGCTGTAACATTTTATAAAATTTACTATAGTTGCTAACATAGTCAGTCAATAACTGTTTCACAGCCCTTCTTGCTTTGTTTACTGCTTTTGGCAAATTTTAAGTTCGCTGCGCTAAAACGAAAGAACTGCTCCTCGGCTTGTCTTGGATCTCGAACAGCTTCATCGTTTCAAATGAGATGTATTTATAAAAATGATTATATTATTTGCCATCCGGAATTAAAATGCCCGAATTACCGGAAGTTCAAACCATTGTGAACGATCTGAATACCGCTGATTTGACCGGCGTTTTAATCTGCAATGCCAAAGTGTTCTGGCCACGAACCATTGCCGAGCCGGATGTAAAAGCTTTTTGCCGACGGATAAAAGGAAAAAATTTTACAGCCATCCACCGCCGAGGTAAATACCTGGTTTTTGATATCGACGATGGTAATACACTGCTGATACATTTAAGAATGTCCGGTCGTATTCATCTGGTCTCGACAAATACTCCCCGAATAAAACATGAACACGTCGTTCTCAGTTTCCAGGATGGCCGGCAACTGCGTTTTTACGATCCACGTAAATTCGGCCGTTTCAATTTGATGAGAAATCCCGAACGGATTTTGGACCGATTAGGACCGGAACCGCTGGCATCAGAATTTACCGCAAAAGCGCTGACTAAAAGCTTAAAACAGCGTAAACGAATTTTGAAACCGTTGCTGTTGGATCAGACATTTATCGCCGGACTCGGAAACATTTACTCAGATGAAGCCCTGTGGGAAGCAAAGCTACATCCTCGTCGAATAGCAGCTACTCTCTCGATACCGGAAATTAAAGCCTTACATCGTGCCGTACCACGGGTACTGAAAAGGGGCCTTATAAATCTCGGCACTTCCCTGGGAACCGGCAAAGCCAATTTTTATTCGGTGGCCAATCGTCAAGGCCGCAACAGGGATCAGCTGAAAGTATTTCGCCGTACGGCTCAGCCCTGCCCCCGCTGCAATACACCTATTGAACGGATCATCGTCGGTCAGCGCGGAACCCATATATGTCCGAAGTGCCAGAAGTTGTAACCTGGGATAGTGAAAATTGCTGATTACCTGACACCTTAAGAGGAAGATTTTCTGATGCCCACTGCTGCCTGCGGAATCAACTGTAATGTCTGCAAATTAAATTTATTGAGAACCTGCTCAAGCTGCGGAGCTGGAACAAGCCCGGACGCAAAAAAGAAACTTGCGGCCCAGCAAAGATTGATGGGAAGCACTTGCTCGATCCTGGCGTGTGCCAATATGAATCAAATTGAATACTGCATGCGTGACTGCAATCACTTTCCCTGTGACAATTTTCGCAAAGGTCATTATCCTTTCAGCCAGACCTTCTTGGATATGCAGCAGCGGCGTCTCAAAGAAAGGCCACCGGCTCTTGCTCCCGACGGATCACATGTGACTGTGGCAGCAAAATACTGGAACCAGTTACAGCAAAAAAATATTAATATGCTTTGCAACCTGACACTTTCCAGCCCTTTTTCATCCCACCAGATAATTTTTCACTTTCTGCGCGAAGATGTGATGGTGGACTTTGAAGAACGCTGCCTGAAGCGTTGGGAAGATATCGGCTGGGTAAAATCAGATGATCCGTTTTTGGAGCTGGTGACGGTCGTGTATCTGATAAATGTCCAAGAAATTTATCCCATCGGCAGGGATATTGTCGGTGTAAAAGACCTCAAAGAAGGCCATTTTTTTCAGGGCCCCCACGAGCTTAAAGTCGATTCTGTTGTAAAACGCTACGGTAGAGATTTAAACGGTTTCCGGCAAACAGCCGAATATCTGGAGGGTGAAGCCCAAAATATGGCCGATGTTGCTTATAAGTTTTTGCCCTTTCCCCGAATTCCGTTATACTTTCTGCTCTGGAAAGGCGACGATGAATTTGAACCCAGAATGACCGTACTGTTCGACCGATCCATTGAAAAGGTCTTCGCCGCGGATGCCATTTGGGCACTTGTCAACCGAGTATCTACGGCGCTGGTAGGAGGACCGCAGGGCTAACGGGCCCAACTTTCAATTCTACCCTTCAGTATCTTGTAATGATGACCTTATTGACAGGCAAACAACATGATGATGATAAATTATTTAACATGATTTCCAATGGTTTTCTATAGTCATGGTCGTAAAGTCTTATTGTTATTCTTTTATATTTTAATTCACACCCCTAATTCCCCTGACCATAGTTCTTCCAGAAAGACTTGCCATGGTAAAACCTCGATGAAGGAATCAAGTTTTCTTTGCTGTTTTTCCAAAGAAACTATAACTAACCGCTTAACCATATGCTCTTCCATCAGTGCTCGTAAGCCTTTTGTATGTAAGCTATGTATTCTGCTTGATCCTTTGACTTCAATCGCCACATTCATATCATCGAGGATAAAATCTACCTCAAACCCTGTACTTGTCCTCCAGTATCGAATATCCAATTCGGGGTTTCTGTATGCCTGATATGCTTTTAGTTCCATAAGAATATAATTTTCAAAGGAATGACCAAACTCAGGCGTGCCAATTTTCGGTGTCCTGCGAGCCAGATAATTAGTTACCCCTACATCAAAGAGATAAAATTTTTCAGTTTCTATTAGACGCCGATTTCTTGCCTTTCGCCACGGTTGGATTCTAAAACCAAGCAATGTATCTTCTAAGATCTGGAAATAGTTTCTTACAACTTTGGCGCTGACACCGGTTTCTCTGGCTACATTGGTATAATTCAGCAATTCACCGGAAGTCAGTGCAGCTACACGCAGAAATTCAGCAAATGCCGGAATATTACGTATAACTGCTTCGGCGGCAATCTCTTCTTTTAAATAGTCCGCCACATAGGACCTGAGATCCTGTACTGGGTCAGATGAAAGAAAATGAGGTGGCAGGAGGCCTGAAACCATAATCTGCTCCAAATCAAAACCTTCCGTCTCCGAATATGTAAGTGGTGTCATGCTATATCGCCAGGCTCGACCACCAAGCAGATTCGTGTGGCACCGTCGAAACTTGCGTGCACTTGATCCGGTCATTAGAAAAGAGACATCGGTATTTTCAATTAGCCAGTGAATTTCATTAAGAAGATCTGGAACCATCTGGATTTCGTCAATAACAACAAGTTTGCGGTATTCCTGGTAACGCTCTCGAAGTAAAGATGGGCGTGAGGCATAATCCGCAAACACGTCGGTTTTCAACAAATCAATAATGGCTGAGTCAGCATAATTCTTGTTAATCCAGTAAGTTTTCCCTGTTTTGCGCGGACCCCAGAGAAAGGCAGAACGATTAGTCGGCAAATTCAACTCCAACGTTCTTTTCTTAATTTTTTTCATCATGAGGTCATATTATTTAAATAATCTGTCCTGTCAAGGAATATTATCATAAAGGTGCAATAATATTTTTCTATGAAAACCCGTTCGAATCTGTGTAAATCTGTGTCCTATTTTTCAAGGTCTCACAACTCTTCCGGTGTAAACGCCACCACGTCATCAATTTTTGTTGCATCTGTAAAAAGCATAACAAGCCGGTCAATACCGAGGGCATTGCCCGATGCCTCTGGCATAAACTCTAAGGATTCCAGAAATTTTTCCGGCATGGGATAGACTCTTTTCCCCAAATCGTATCTTTTCTTTCGTTCAATTTCAAACCTCTTTCTTTGTTCTTTGGGATCAGTGAGTTCCGTATAGGCATTGCACAACTCGAGACCTGCGATATACAACTCAAAGCGTTGGGCAAGAGAAGGATTATCTGGTTTTGCCATGGCAAGAGGCGCAAAGGAGACAGGATAATCGCAAAGAAAAACAGGTTTTTTTCGGCCAAGATTCGGTTCAATCTCAGCTGTCATTAATTCTTCAAACAAATTTTCTGAAAGCGCTTTTTCCAAAGTTGTTGAAGTAAATCTTTCAAAAGCTTGCTTTACAGAAATCTTTGGCCATGGCTTTTTTAAATCGATTTTATCTCCTTGATAAACCAGACGATTACCAGAAACGATATTTTCAGCAACATAGCCAATCAAATCTTCGGTTTGATCCATCATATCAAAATAATCGGTTTTTATCGTATACCACTCGAGCATGGTCAATTCTGGCAGATGTCTGCTTCCCCTTTCGTTTTGTCGAAAGCATTTACAGATCTGAAAGATACGGGGGTATCCTGATGCAAGAATTCTTTTCATGCATAATTCTGGAGAAGTTTGCAAATACCAGCTGCCAGAAATTTGAGCATCAATGTGTTCTTCGGGAGCCGGGGCAGGAATCCGGCAGGGGGTTTCTATTTCAAGATAGTCTTTTTCAATAAAAAAAGCCCGGACAGCCTGAACGGTCCGGGCCCTTATCTTAAGATTTCTATTTATAGCAGATTGTCTGTAAAAGGGCATAGTGGAGCGTCCCTTTGGGACTCGAAGAGGAGCCCTTCGGGCATTGAAGATTGGCCACTGCACTGCGTGCCTTGATGAGCGTCCCGCTCTGCGGGACTTGAAGCCTCAAGTGAAGCGCTCATCAAATGTAGTGCTCCCCAAGCGAAGCGCTCCTCAATGTTTCATCCCTACTGCGACATGTTTCGGGGTTTTATAATGATGTCAATACGCCTGTTAACCGCCCTTCCCCTTGCAGTTTTATTAGATGCCAGGGGTCGAATCGCTCCGTATCCAACAGCTACGATTCTATCTGTCGGCAGGGTTCGGTTCGCTATCAGGTATTCCCCTACTGCGTAGGCCCTTTTTTCTGATAAATGTTCGTTTATCTCATCCGACCCCGTGCTGTCTGTATGTCCCTCAATGACGACATTAGGTTCGCCGAATATGCGAATGGCCCGCTGAACCTTACTAAGCAACCCATAATTTTCCGGCATAATCACATATTTTCCCACAGGAAATTCAATTGCTCCTAATCTGATTAGAAGCTGGTTTCCCTGCTTATAAACTTCAGCCTCATTTGCATTAAAAAGGTTGCGAACCTTGCCGAACAATTTGTTAAATTTCTTCTCAGCAGCCAGGCGCTCTTTTGCAGCCTGCTCCTTCCTGGTTCTGTCTGCCAATGAGGCTGTTTGTTTTTTTAAAGCATCGATTTCTGACTGCTGGTCTTTGACTTTATCGATCATGAAATTACGATCTTTTTTCAAAGCGGTAATTGAGCTTAAAATATTTTCTACCTGAATTTTAAAAGGCTCGTCGCGCATATCAGGAGCAGTCAGGGCCCTTGCAGTCTGATATAAAGCTTTTTCATACCAAAGCGTAATCTGTTCGGGTCTCATGTTTTTAACCTTTTTGCTCTGCCTTGTCACCCTGATGCAGCGCCAAGCTTCAAAAAGCGCATCGTTTGCCTTTTCAAGCATTTTTTCTTTCTTGTAAGGATTTCTTGAAATAAATGCATCCGTTGCTTTTAACTTATTGGTAGCCAGAGCATATGAGCTAGGTGCGAATTTTCTGGCGTCTTCTTTTTCCGCCTGCCTGAGAAGTTTACGTACTTCACCCAGGGTCTGTTCTTTAATGGCCCTCAATTCAAGGTCACGAAAAGCGCTGATCACTTTTGCTTCATTTTTACGGGCCGATTTCAGATTGTTATTTTCAACCGATCTCATAAGGTCAAGGAACTGTCCCTCTGCCTTAACATAATCCTTGCCCATTTTAGTAGCACCTGCAGCGCGGGCAAGCTTTCGTCTTTTTATAACTTTATTTAGTGATGTACTTGTAACCTTGGCAAATTCTTCAGCGCGCTTGAGCTGCGCCCTGCTTTCAGCGATATTTTTTAAAATATCCGCAAGTGCTGCGCCACGATTACGGTCTTTTACTGCATTATTGAAAGACTCTTCGGCTTTTGCAAACCATTGTGGAGACAAAACATTGATTTGATTGTTGCGAGCATTTCTCAGGTCGTTGTCCAGACGGTTAATTTGTTCGGTCGGATTTTCCGACATAGAGATCTGTTTTACTTTTAAATTGCTCCCTCCACAGGCACCCAGAAAAAACAGAGCAATAATGAGTGCAGCCAAAATTGAGATATTTTTTCGCATGATAATTTCTCCTTTTTTTTAAGCTTTTTACTGCCTCTTTACCATTGTGGCATTCACTTTTGAATGTTTCAATTTATGTTTTTTAACCCAAGAATTAAAAAATAAACGGTTAAACCCCCTTTTTTTATAACGTTTGCAACCTGAACCTATGAATAAATAGCAAAAATTGTTCCAAAATGACAAATTGAATAATATTCATATAAATACAGATGCTTAAACGGAATTAAATATTTAGCCCCCCTGTTTTATTCATAAAATGTCTTATTAAGTGCAAATAAGCAGTACATTTATGTGCAGCAGAAAAGAGTAATATTTATTCTTACGCTTTTTATTGCCTTTTGCTTTGAGCCATCTCTTTGTATTTCCACTTCCAAGTTTCACACCCTTTCGCTTATTCAAAACCATAGGCGGTAAGGGGTAGAATATATAATTTCGCTTGAATCATTTATTATTACCCCTTACCGCCTTGACAGTGAAGGAAATCAGAGGTGCAAAACTTGAGTATTATATTTTATAAAGCATCGCTCATATATTTATCCTCAGTTCTATCTTGAAGAAAAACAATATCAAAGCTGGCTTTATTTGCCATATCATACCACTTGTAACCCAGACCCTTGCATTCCTTACAAGCCTTTCGGGGAATATGAATAGCCATAATGTGAGACCCACGGTCCGATGTTGAATCTATTTTATAAGTTCCGCTGCAATTTTTACAAATTCGAATCTTTTCCTGCTGTGATTCGTGGATACCATCCGTGTCGTAAAAGACATTACGCCTTGTCTCATCAAAATCCTTTGATTGTATAATCTTTTCTCTCTTTGTCTTTCTTTGCTTCCACAGGCTCAAAACGAGTTCCCCTGTTTTTTCAATCACTTGTGTGACCTGAGGCGTCTGCCGGATACTTTCCGGGTCATAGGCGGGTTCTTTTACCTCGCTATAGTCGATTCCGGCCATGGCTAAAATGATCCCCAGGTTTACATATGGAAGCGCCCCTTCAATTGAATATCCTCCTTCAAGTACAACTATATCCGGTTTTAAAATCTCAGTCAAGACCGCATACCCCTGGGCGGAAAAATTCATATTTGTGATAGGATCTGAATAATGATTGTCCTGTCCTGCAGAATTAATAATAATATCCGGCTTAAATTCATCAAGAACCGGCATAACTACATTTTTTAAGGTGTATAAAAATCCTTCTTCGGATGTGTTTGGTGGGAGAGGAATGTTAAGGGTAGCTCCCAAGGCGTTCGGGCCACCAAATTCATCGGGAAATCCCGATCCCGGATAAAGTGTACGTCCGTCCTGGTGAATGGAAATAAAAAGTGTATCCGGATCATGCCAGTAAATATCCTGGGTTCCGTCGCCATGATGGCAGTCCGTATCCACAATAGCGACCCTGTCGATATGATATGCCTGACGAAGGAATTCAATCATAATGGCTTCAATATTGACATTGCAAAACCCCCTTGCCCCGTGCACAATACGCCTGGCATGATGCCCTGGTGGCCGGACAAGAGCAAATCCTTTTTCCACCTTTTCGTCCAGCACGGCCATCCCGATGGTTTTGGCACCACCCGCACTGATAAAATGAGACTCCGTCATTACATTCCATACATCAGGAACACAGAAATGGACTCTTTGTACATCTTTAACTGTGACAAGGTCGGGTTTAAATTCTCTAATACCTTCAATGTCGAAAAGTCCTTCTTCAAAAATCTGATCCTGAGTATATAAAAGGCGTTCTTCCCTCTCAGGATGGGTCGAGCTGATCGCCCAGTCGAATGCAGGAAAAAATACAAGTCCCGTTTTATGTTTCGCACTTATCATTTTTCTATAAGTTTCCTATAATATCATCATATCCATATATCAGCCCCGGTTTTACCTGAACTTTCACCCGCATATTCTTCCCGCTGGCAGAAAACCCTCTGACCATGTTAAATTCCATAGTTTCAATCACTTCCATGTCAATATGATCGGAATTTGCCCCTCTTTGCAAAGCTTTTTCTCTGAGCAGATCAAAGGCATTTTTAACTGCGTCATTGTTGTTAAAGTTCCGGGTAATATTTGCAAAATAATTTTCAGCAGGTGCAGTTGCAACACCTCTTTCGGTATCGGCATAAAAGTTAACTTCGCAGGTTGTCCTGGCAAGGGCAGCACCGATGGCATTGGCAACGGTCCATTTCGGAACAACTTTTACTTTATATTCGGAAATCTTTTCAAAATGTGATGCAAAGCAGGGCGCCGGCCCTCCAAGTACCAGAATTTTTTTTGGAATAACCTTATAACCTTCCTGCAGTTCATGAACCGTATAAACCGGCTTTTTGTTAATACGCTCTATCATTTTTTCGGCTTCAGATAAGATTTTTCTGCAGGTAAATTCAAATATTTCCAAAGCTGCGGCTTCAACAGAAAGACCAAGTTCTTTTGCCATGTGTTTAATTCCATTTACAGATTTTTCCCTGTCGCCATTTTTCATTTCTTCCAGCACAAACAGAGCGTCTGTGGGAGTGGTTACCGGCCCGCCGTATGCCATGGCAGGACCGAGTCGCTCCGGTCCGACTTTAATCTGCCCGTTTTCTATTTTAACAACACTGTCTCCTCCCACTCCTATTGAAAGGGTTTCCAGAGAACGTATCAGTGTTTTATAATTGCCCAGCCCGATACCCATTGGAGCCAAAAGAGGAACACGGTTAATAAGGACGGACATGTCTGTGGTTGTCCCACCGATATCCATAATAAGCGTGTCTTCATCTTTTGAGCTGAATGCGACTGATCCCATAACGCTTGCGGCAGGTCCGGAGAGTATCGTCTGGCCGGGAATGTCGATGGATGAGTTGAAATTCATATTGCCGCCGTCAGCTTTTAGGATTCGGATCGGCTGCGACAGCCCCTTTGCTTCAAGAGATTTTTGGACGGCCTCATAAAAAGTTTTATGAATGGGGTAAACAGCGGCGTTTAGATAAGTGGTTGCAATACGTCTGGGAAAATTAAGGTTGCCCGAAATGCTGTGCCCTAAAAACACTTTTTCAAAAGAGTCTTTTAAAATTTCATGGATTTTACGTTCATGCTCAGGATTTCGTACAGAAAATTTACAAACAACCCCAAGACATTGTATGTTTTCCTTTTTAAGCCTCTCTCCGATTTCTTTGATTTCGTCCGGATTAACCGGCTCTATTTCACGCCCCCTGTGGTCAATGGATCCGGAAACGGTAAAATAATGCCTATCCGTTCGATACAGTTCAGGGTTAAGTCCGGGTCCGCTGGATACGATCATCCCCACCTTGGGTAATTGTTTCTGCACGATGGCATTCGTCGTAAGGGTGGTACTCAGCACAACCCGATGTATCTTCTCCGGTTCAATTTCCTCTGTGATCTTTATCAGACCGGTTAAGACAGAGTTGAAAAGATCCAACGGGTCTGTGGCGACCTTGATCTCCTTGATAAGACCATCTTTGTCTAAAAGGACTACATCCGTATGTGTGCCGCCAACGTCAAGCCCGATTATCATGACATTATCCTTTCAAAACCAAAATTATCGAAAACAGTCACTAATGTCAATATTTAGGGCGTCCAAAGGAAGATTATCCAATTTTTTCGCAAAGGTGCAAAAAAGTTTGAAAGGGAAAATGGGGAAGATCGATTTATTCTTTCAGTATGAAAAGATAAGACATTACTTTTTCAGTAGGAATCAATGGAAAAAGGTGAATTGTGTATCGGCTTCGGTTTCAGTACAGCATATTGAAGCACCCATTCACACAAACAATACTCATTCGAATAGCCAGAGCATGTAAATGCGAATTGAAATTTTGAAAATCACCAAAGCTTTGGACGGCAATTGCCGCGCAGGTTTTGGCGTCGTCATAGGGGACGGCTTGCGTCAGATATAAGTTTAATACTTTCCATGAAAAGTGACTCAATTTTGTGAGCAACTTCCGATCAAAAAAAAATAGATTCGCAGACGTTTGGAAATACTGAAAACCCATTGCCGCTGCGGCACGCATTTTAGCACTTCTTAACATAGCCATTCACCGAAACAGAAGATCGCGAATGAATCCCTGTTTTGCACCTGTTAGAAAGCTTCGCTATTACAGGATGTATAGTCATTCTCATAAATATGTTCCGTTTTAAATGAGGAAACTGTTTGAGTGTATTTAAGATCGTTGAGAAAGAACTTGTGTGCCATATTGCCAATTGGTTAGTATTATTTCTGATATTTCAATCAATTATATTATGCTTGGTCTGTTCTTTCTTTACAATCTCTTAGATACGAGTTTTTCATCGTTTAAACGGAATATATTTATGGGAAACAGTAGAGAATCGCTTTGTCAACTCCGTTCTTCGGACTTATCATTTTATGCAGCCATCGTAATTGCCGGGCAGAATACTGGTATGCAGATCAAGCCGTTCTTCACCCTGCTTTACCATTCATCAGGAATGATCCAGACAGGCAGCAATATCTGCTTCTGGTGTGCTGATGGGCTTGATGTTGAAATTTTCAACCAGTATTTTTTGAACATTGGGTGTCAAAAAGGCAGGCATGGTGGGACCCAGCCGGATATTTTTAAACCCGAGATGGAAAAGCGTTAACAAGATGGACACAGCTTTTTGTTCATACCATGAAAGAATCAGGGACAGCGGCAGATCGTTGATATCCTTTTCAAGTGCTTTTGATAAGGCCGAAGCGATTACAACGGCTGAATAGGCATCATTGCATTGTCCCACATCGATCAACCGTGGAACACCGTCAATGGCACCCAGATCCCGGTCAAAAAAACGAAATTTTCCACAGGCCAGAGTGAGGATTACCGTATCTTCAGGCGCTTTATCAACAAACTCGCTATAGTAGTTGCGACCGGGTTTGGCACCATCACAACCGCCCACAAGAAAAAAGTGCTTGATGGTTCCCGATTTCACGTAACTGATCAGGGTATCAATCACACTTCCCATGGGGTGGTCCTGGAGAACCGTATTCCTGGCATACCCCACCCAGGTTGTTCCTTTCTGCTCTTCAATACTGAAACCCGGGGCGTTGAGAGCATGCTCTATCACTTGAGTAAAATCGTTGTTTTCAACATGCCGGATACCGGGCCAGGCAACCAGGCCGGTGGTAAAAACATTTTTGGTATATGATTGGGCAGGTTTCTGGATACAATTGGTGGTGAAAAGAACCGGACCCGGAAAATCCGGTAGTTCTTTACGCTGGTTTTGCCAAGCTGTGCCAAAATGACCGACCAGATGTTTGTATTTTTTAAATACAGGATATGCATGCGCCGGCAGCATCTCACCGTGGGTATAGACATTGATATCTTTATGCCGGGTTTGGTTTAAAAGTGTTTCAAGATCCTTTAGATCATGACCGGTCACCAATATGGCCTTGCCTGGCCTGTGACCCAAGGTTACCTGGGTGGGTTCCGGGTGGCCAAAGTGGTCGGTGTTGCCTGCATCCAGCAGTTCCATGGCTTTTAAGTTTGATTTTCCGGTATCCAGCGTTATACCGACCCAGTCTTGCAGTGTCAGACGTTTGTCTGTCATTTTTATCAGTTTTTCCTGGATCGATGCGTAAACCGCATCATCTTCCCGGCCAAGGATGGCGGCATGGTCGGCATAGGCTGCGGTACCGCGGATACCATAGAGGGTAGTTTCCTGAAGGCTTTTTACATCTTCGTCTCTTTCTTGATCTACGGGAAGGCCAACTTTTTCCCCTTGTGCCACCAGACCGGCCATATCGCCGGCCGGGAAAAACGATACTGCCGGGTCCTCAAAATGACCAGAGCCTGCGGAACTTGCAATCTCTGATTTGAGATTTTCCCGTTTTTCCACGGTTTGCTTGATCAGGTCCTGCAAACGAAGCGGGTCAAAATTTACATTGGTCAGCGTCGAAAAGATGGCTTTTGAAATAAACCGGTTGATCTCCGGGTCATTTATGCCTGAAGCTCGAGCCGCCATGGTAACATGACAAAAACCCCGGATGGCAAAGGTTAAAAGATCCTGTAAAGATGCTGTTTCATGGGTTTTACCACAGACACCGACTTTTTTGCATCCGCTATCCTGAAGGGTCTGCTCGCATTGGTTGCAAAACATATTTTTCATCTCCTTATGACAAGTGTGGGGTGAAAACGGCTGATATAAAAAGCGGTGAACAGCCGGATCCTAATCGTCTGGATATACTACAATGTATTATTCATGTTTAGCCATAGTCCATCAGATGATTCTTCAAAAAAAAGGTGCGATGATAAATTGGACTCAATGGCCAGGGTAACATGGACTTTTACTGAACGAATATAACCAAATATTGCATTATTTTGATGACATAGTAGCATACGACGGTGATAGATCCGGTCACTCATCCTTACTTTTGCAGATAGGCCCGTATAAATTTAATCGATCAAATAAATACAACCGGGCGGTTTTTGCCGCACCTTACAGACCTGATCAACTTCAAAAATTAACCGATGGACGATTTATTTTTATACACGCCTCGTCGTAAAAATTATCAGCCAGTATCAGCGGTCACGCGCGAATAATGTCGTGCCTGATCTTGAACATAGGGCCCATGCCAACCTTCTTAAGGCTTAAATGACGATTCACCGCAAAAATCAACGTTTCATTTACAAAACCCGGGGCATATGTACGCCTGAGATTCATTTTCAAATTAACCACGACGCCGGCAGCATCAATCTTGCAATGAACGAATATAATCTTCTATTATGTTTCTATCGACCCGATCACCAAAAAAAGTTTTCACCTGATCGCCGTCATTAAAAACTAAATAACTTGGGGTTGATTGGATTCCAAATTGTTTGGCAAATCCCTGGTTTTTTGTAATGTCGAATCTCGCCAGCTTGAATATACCGGTATACCTTTCCTCTAATCCTTCACCGAAGGATTTAAAAACCACGCAACTGGCTCAATTGGGCAGATAGAAATAGGCGAGAACCGGTGATTCCGATTCTAAGACTTCCTGATTAAAATTGGCTGTAGTGATGTCAACTGGCATAGCGCCTCCTTAAGTCGGAAATTGCACGCCCCTGAGGTATTCATTGTCTAAGCATTTCGGGCTGAAGCTGTAGTTATTTACCACGAGGCACGAATAGCCCAGACAATGGATACCTCAGAAAGCGCCCTCAAAGGTGAAATTTTTACGATATGAACGAAAATTGATAGGGTTCAAACTGTCCTTTTAACTTTATCTATGAAGATGCAAATAATCTTCATATCTATAATGCGTAATAAGGGGTATCGAAAAATCAAAAAAGCACAAAGGCAGATTCATGACTTCCGGCTCCATTATTCTTAAGATTTCCATCTTAGCATTTTGGAATAAAAATCTCAAAGATTATCTGCTGCCCGCTAGTGACCTTCCAAAAGTTGATAAGTAACTTTAAAGGGCTCTCTGGAATAAAAGTCAATCTTCATCAATCGGTCTGACTCGCCGTGCTTCACAATAGGGGCGCTATAGCCATATAATGTCACATCATTACCGCTTTTTTTTGATTGGATATCTTTCCGCCAAATGAGAGCATTTTTATCTTCTTTTTCAAGCCTCCCCTTGCCCAGTTTATCTTTTAATTCCTTCTTTGATTTTAATTCATCTCGAATGCGGCTTAAAATGCTGGATGCATTTGAACCCTTCAGTTCAACACCCATGCTTTTAATTCTCCAGCCTTTTTTATCTCGATAAATTCCTTCAAATCCTAAGGCGATCCATTTTTTATCTCCGCCGTTATAATACATCCCGGATGTGAAACGAAGGGCTTGCGGGATCTTTGATTCAGAAATCGAAAATTTAATACCGAGAGTTTTTAAGGTAATGCCGATATCCCCATTTTCTAGTTTTTCAAAACCCACATCATTCATGAGGGGCAAATTTCCGACCAGGCCTTTTGCATAATAGTCATGGAGCGAATCCACATTCCAGTAGGTTGGGGTAATAATCATGGAAGAAAGGACATATTTGAAAAAATTCTCTCTTAGCACACCAAGCAACACGTCTGAAACCGTATAATAAGGAACGCTTAAGCAAAGAATTCCTTGTGGAAGCTTGATGGAATAATTATCAACAGTCGTGTTTCCAAACAATTTAAAGGAAAAAACTTTCCAGGATCTTCCCAAAATGTCTTTAAAGTCACTTTCAACAATTTCCTCATCAAAATTTTTAATTTTAAATTCCCTTCTTGCTTTTGGACGCAGATAGTAAGAATCGTACGAGCTGCACAGTATTCCTTTTTTTGTCAAAACCTTCATGATGGTTTTGGCTGAAGCCTGTCTGGCACTATCCCAGTTTACCTCATCTCCTCCATGTGCTCCCAGGTATTGGCACACCGGCCTTCTTGAAAAACGCTCCAGTCGTTCTTTGTAATTTGAAGATCCGGAACGATAAAGAACTGAATAGGCTTTGTCATCCAGTTCTAATTCCGTATTTAAGGTCAACACCTGGGCGATGGCTTTATAACTATACCTGTTTTCATTTTTAAGTTTCCTTTTAAACTTATTATAACCGTAAGAATTCATGGGAGTAAGAAGTGATATTTTTTCTAAAATAAGCTGATGGCCTTCTTTTGGCTTGGAATACAGGGCATCTATGTTGGTTTGATGGGGTATAATAACTGGGGTTTCTTCAGTTACCTGCGATGTCCAATTCTCTGTAACAAGTTCATCTTCCTTGATTTTTGCCTGTATCCCTTCATATTTATCTAAAGCGGCGGAGTTGAATTTGGAAATTAATGTCTCATAGTGGGTTGGAAGGCTGGCAGGAACATCTACTTGTGCAACAATGTTTTTAAGGGGCAGAATTAAATCAGGGTTTTCAAACCACGTGTTTGATATGGGCAAATACAGCCAATAGGCAAGGCTTCGGGGCTGGTAATTCAGCAGGTTGCGGGTTTCAATCTTGACTTTTTTTAAATCCAGATTGTCGACGAACCGTTGTCTTCCTTTAAGAAGATTTTCTGAACCCGTGCCTAAATTGTAATTTTCAGCTCTGGTGCTGGCAAAAACCAAAGCAGTAACTTTTCCGTACTCATCAACAAGCGGGCCTCCGCTATTGCCGGGACTGGCAGCAGCAGAGTAACGGATAAATTCGACATCCGGATCGTCGGGATCTTTGGTTTTGCTGGCCATGATTCCATCTCGAATGGCAATTCCCTCTCCAGCCACGTTACCAATCGTATAGACCTTTTCCCCAACCCTAGATTCTTTCGGACTTATTTCCAGATAACCATACTCCTTTAAGCCCGGCGCCTCCAGATACAGGAAATCCTTTTTGATATCAAATCCCAGAACCCTTTCCACATGATGAAGTTTTCCGTCATGGGTTTTCAATTTGAATTTGATATCACTGTCCACCAGAGCCGATCCGTGGAGGCAGTGGTTGGCGGTCAATACGATTCCCGGCCCCACAATAAATCCGGTGCAATAGCCGATTTCATCTTTAAAATCTCTATCGCTAACTCCCGCATATTTCTTAAGATCCCTGATGGCTTTAGGATCCTTTACTTTGATAAATTCCACTATTTTCGGTCGAACAAACTTAAAAAGGGTATTTGCATCCATGGGGCGACTGCGGATGGTGTAATAGTAGATCGCTCCTCCTGCAATTAGCAAAAGCATAATGGCTGTGACCATGGCCATCCAAGGACGATGCGATTTTTTTCTGCCCTCATGACTATCTGGGATATCACCGGACTCGTAGAACACCGTTTCCCTATAATCCAGGTACTCTTCTGTGACCAACTCGACTTGATTTTCAATTTCAACCCTGGTTTCCTTTGTGATTGAAATGGGATCTATTTTGTAATGGATATGCCCCACCCGCAAATCCTGATACCACCATTGATCGTCTTGAAAAAAAACTTTTGCATGCTTTCGGCTGATAAAATCATGGGAGATTTGGATATCATTCTCCTTGGCTCGCCCAATCGTATATTCACCAATTTTAAGGTCTTTTTCAATAATTGACATTCCAAGGTAACGAATGATGATTTTCATATTTTTGCCC
>CAJHXW010000031.1_pt1 | contig 19422 bp, 22 predicted proteins | sample 9198581 | NCBI WGS metagenome assembly CAJHXW01 (sample SAMEA7708328, study PRJEB35096) | sediment metagenome | biome: marine neritic benthic zone biome [ENVO:01000025]; feature: sediment [ENVO:00002007]; material: shallow marine sediment [ENVO:03000034] sea grass bed [ENVO_01000059] ...
TCACTTTGCCCCTAAGATTAATTACGCCTTTCATAAATTCGGGTGTTCGTGGGACCGTTGTAATCGACATCATGCCGATGATCTCTTTTATCTTTAAAATTCCGATCCCGTATTCCTCGTTTGCCAGGGAAAAGGTCAGATATTTTCCTTCTTTGTCAGCCATAGCCTTTACAGCCTGATCCATCGTTTCTGTTGTGTCGCTCATATTTTTTCCTCCTTTTGTTTGTTTCTATCGGTATTTGTACTTAAAAACTTTAATAAATATTTGCATTTGTGCCGCCTTTTGATTGATGGTCATTGGGTATTATAGCCCATGCCTTTAAGTTATCATATGTCACCTATTGACTGTCAGCTAGGATCTATCAGATCCTTTGGCATCAAAGTTGCATATTTATCCATACAAACGGAATGAAGTTACTCTCCTTTCCTTCATTCCAGCCTCCTTAAAACCCTGCCAGCCCCCCGGCAGGGTTTTTATTTGTTTGCTTCAAGTTGAATGTGACAAATTTTTGGCAAGACGTGTCAATTGATTGGCAGATTTACCCTATACCTTTAAAATATGGCTTAACATAAAATGCCGATTCCCATCTGGATAGGTGTGATCATGCACAGGCAGGTCAAGCGACTTTTTGGGATGTTAATGAAAAATGCCAAATGTTAAATTATCGATTGCTCTTATAGGGATACCAGTCCGACTCTCTTAATTTATCGACTTTAAATACGGCAATTTCGTTGGTTGCTGTATTGAAAACAATTTTTCTTCCTTTTCCTCCCCGGACATCCTCCGATGTGACACGTATTCGCTCTCTGGTAAGAATTCTTTTTGCCGCCATGATATTCTCAAAACCGATGTCCTTTGACGAAACCTTGCGGTCATGTGCTCCGCCCAAAATCTGAGCTTCCAGATTCTTTATTTTCGAGCCGTCATGTATCATCATGCGGATTAGGGTAATTGTAGCGACATTACCGAACCTAGCAGTCGCCTGATCCGAATCGGTTGCAAAGGGAACTTTAAAATGATTCATCCCGCCGACTTTTCTTTTCCGATCATAAATGCACACGGAAACACACGATCCGAGCACTGTGGATATTGAGGTGGGTTTTTCAGCCAGGAATATATATCCCGGCTCAAGGTAGTAGTTTTCTGTGGTGTTGTCTTTAAAATTATTTTTCACTTTTTTTTAATATGTATTTCCATGCTCTTTAACATATCCCAGGCTTTCTCACGCTGATTATCGTCTCCTCTCCTTCCTGTTATAAAAATGATTGCCTCGATCACTTCATCACTGAACCCGGAATTTTTAAGCTCGATAATATCTTTTACCGTTGCAAACTTAAGCGGTTTTATGTCTTTGCCGTAAACCACAGTTTGAGCGTTTTTCATAAATGAACCTTCTTTTATCAGCGTTTGGATTGCTTTCTCGCTCACTTTCGCCTTTTTAAGGTTCACTATTTCTTCGGAAGTAAACGCACATGTTTCTATCGTCTTTTCCCTGGCCATTAATTGAATGGTTTCATCGCTGAGCCCGGCCTTTTTAAGTTTTACAATCTCTTCTCCGCTGATACACAGCCCTGCTTCAGCAAAAAGAAAGTAACCTATGATACAAACTGCAATTTTAAAAAGTCTATTCATTAATGGTTCCCCTGTGTGGGCTCTAAAACAGCCCTTCAGGCTTCAAAGAAAGGCCTAGCGGCCTTGATAATCGTCTTGCTATGACGAAACTGGGCCTCAGGCCAATAACTCCTTATGCAGAACGCTCCTTTTTGTCTTCTATTTTAGAAAATTAATAAGGCTGGGCTGAATCACCCGTGCTGCGGCTGCAAGAGCTGTTTCATATGCGGTCTCTTCGTTCTTTAAATTGACAATCGCCTGGGTCATGTCTGCGTCTTCGGTTTCCGAAAGCATATTTTCGACATTTAATTTTAGTATTTTCAGTTGACTCTCCGTCAGTTCCAGGCGCGTGTGATTAGCCGCACCTTCAGATCTTGCGCTTTCAACCTGCGTACCTGCATCGGTAAGCGGCTGGATCTGATTTGAAATATCTGTCTGATTATAAACCGGATTCTCAAGAGCATCCTTAAGCTGCCTTAAAACATCAAAGGTATCTATTCCATTATCAAAAACCTGCACCCCATCGGCATTTACATCCAGATCCGTATTTTCCCCTATAATCATGCGAATCTCACCCGCATCGCCATTATAGGTCGCATTATAAGCTGCATCACGGGTAAAAGGAACTGTACCTGTTTGATGCCCGGCAAACATATATCTGTCACCGAGCTTTGTGTTTGCAAGCTGCATGACCTGATCATATATGTTTTTTACCTGCTGTGCTGCCGTTGCCCGGTCATCCCTTTCCGAGGATCCTTCGGACTGAACCACTGCAATTTCCCTTGCCTGCCTGAGTAAATCATTCACCTTATCCAAAACGATCTCGGAGTGTTCAATCCACATTTTCCCCTGGGCCACATTCTTCTGGTACTGGCTCATGGAAGAAATTGCTTTGCGATAATCCAGAACTTTTCCCATCCCTATGGGATCATCAGACGGCCTGTTAATAATCTTCTCTGTTGCGACGATTTCCTGTGCATCTAAGAGCCTTTTAGTCTGCTTGAAGATATTCACAGACACGGTATTCGTCATCATTTTATTGGTTACTCGCATGATATACCCCCATTTGAGACAGGGAAGCCGGGAAGCGGAAAGGATAGAGAGCTTTAATGTCTCACAACATCATTGCTTCCCGGCCTCACAGCTTCTATTTACCTTATAAAACATAATTTTCACTATTAAAAAACTCTGAACAATTATCTCACCATATTCATAACCGTATTGAGCATTTCATCCACGGCGCTGACCAGTTTTGCAGCGGCATCGTAAGCGTGCTGAAATTTGACAAGGTTTACCATTTCCTCGTCGAGGCTGACACCTGAAATGGATTCACGATAATTATCCAGGGTTGAAACCATTGCTGTTTGATGATCGTAATTCATCTGAGCGGACTGCACGGCGATTCCAACATCGCTGATTAAGGAATTATAAAAATCATCATAGGTAGCTGTGCCTCCGCTCATGAGGAGTCTGTTTTGAAGGTTGGCAATAGCAATGGCGTTACTGTTGTCGCCTGGTGCTCCGGTTCCTGACGCCGCAACGAGATTAACATCACCCGCAACAGCAGGATTGACGCTGATGTCAGAGGCAGATGAACCTGTAAAAAAGTTAACTCCAGCAACACCGTTCAAATCAAATCCCGCTGTATGAAGGTTATTCACTTCGGTAATCATACCCGAAGCCAGATTATCCAGACTGATTTTATAATTTTCAATTTCAACATCTCTTACTTCAAGCCAGCCTTTTAGTTTTCCTCCGGAAATATCATTTGTAATGTCAACAGTATTTCCGTCACGATCTACCCACAAAACATCCTCGTGACCGGAAGCATTTGTAACTGTCGATAAGCTTAAAGCATGCGGGGGCTGAACCAGGGGAGTTCCGCTGCCGACTAAGACAGTGACTTGTCCATCGTTGTTTTCAAAAGAACTGATATCTATCATTGATGAAAGTTCTCTTAGATATATGTCGCGCTTATCTCTTAGATCATTTGCACTTTGACCACTATTTTCAATATCGCTGATTTTGGCATTCAGATCGGAAATCTCCCCGGCAATGGTGTTAATTTCGACTACGGCACTCTTAATGCTGCTGTCCAGATCGTTTTGCAGCTGGTTTAAATCAGACGATATTTTATTAAAAGTCCCGGTCATGATCTCACTTTTTGCTACGAGCACCTGCCTTTGGGTATGGCCTTCAGGATTATTTGCCATATCCTGCCAGGCATTGAAAAAATCACCCATGGCCTGATTTAATCCAAACCCAGTGGTTTCATCAAAGATGATTTCCACTCTTTCAAGTGAGCTTTTTTGCGCTTCCCATTTTCCCTGATTGTAGCTTTCTGTATTTATTTGTGAGCCTAAAAATTTATCGTAAATTCTTTGAATATCAGAAGCTCTGACACCTGCCCCCATTTGACCGGGCGAACTTGTCAATCCAAGATTTGTGGCCAGATTCACTCGTTGGCGGGAATAGCCCGGAGTATTTACATTGGCGATATTATGTCCGGTAATATTTATCGCTTTTTGATGCGCAAGAAGCGCCCCCCTTCCCAAATCGAGTAATCCGATGATGTTTGACATAATCTGCCATCCTTTAAGAACTTAATTCGTTTCTAATATGCTCACAGAAGCTTGAAAGTTAGCAGGTTAAAATTTGTCTTTTTTCGCTTCTCAACCTTCCAGATCACAAGCCTCTATGCTTTTTTACTTTTTCTTTAACGCATTAATGATCGCCTGCGGGACATTCTTAAGGGGAACAACTTCATTTGTGGCCCCTATTTTTATAGCCTCTTTGGGCATACCGAATACCACACAGGATGCTTCATCCTGTGCCATTGTATATGCGCCGCTTTCTTTCATGGCCAGCATTCCCTTTGCCCCATCTCCGCCCATTCCTGTGAGCATGACACCCACCGCATTTTTCCCAACGTTTTTCGCTACTGACTGAAACAGAACTTCTACGCTGGGCCGCTGATAATGAACCCGAGGGCCTTTTTTTAATTTTACTGTATACCCCCCCCCGTTTCTGTTAAGCACCATGTGATAGTTGCCCGGTGCAATCAAGGCAATACCGGGAATCACGTGATCGTTATCCATTGCTTCACGCACTTCCATCTGGCACAGTTCATTAAGCCTTTCAGAAAAAGACTTTGTAAAATTTTCCGGCATATGCTGCACAATCACAGTACCGGGTGTGGTTGCAGGCATACTGCTTAAAACAGCTTCAATGGCCTTGGTCCCTCCTGTTGAAGCTCCAATTGCTACCACCTTATGTGTTGTTTTAGTAAGCAAACCTTTTAAACTTGCATGATCCACGGGTATCTTCATTTTAATCTGGTTGACATCAATTTTTGATGATGCAGCCATTCTGATCGATCTGGCCAGATTTTGTGAAACGTTTTTTGTTGAGTATGCTTCCCCTGGTTTACACAGGACATCTATCGCTCCAAGGTCGAGAGCCCTTAATGCAGTTTTGCTGTTTTTCGGAGTAAGTGAGCTCAAAACAACCACCGGCATCGGATAATGTTTCATCAGTTTTGCCAGAAAGGTCAATCCATCCATTCTCGGCATTTCCAGATCCAAAGTGATCACATCGGGCTTAAGACTAACAATCTTATCGCGTGCTACATACGGATCGACTGCTGTTCCGATTATTTCAATATCATTATATTTTGACAACTCTTCGCTCATTACTTTGCGCACGATCGCCGAGTCATCAACGATGAGAACTTTAATCATATTTCCCCATTCACCTACTGTTCTGGTTAACTACTCATCCATTTCAGGAATTTCACCTTTTACAAATAAAACAAGATCGCATCTTCCTTCATCGAGGGAAAGCTTTACATCAGATACAGGTTGTTCTCCTTGTTTCACTTTCATGTCTTCACACTCAGGAACAATCTCAGGGGCACCGATGTCAAAGACTGCCGACTTCCCACCAATTGCCGGCAGGATATTTCCGCAGAAAACATTTATCGTCTCTTTCAGGGCATCATTCTTATCCTCTAATGTAATTTCATCTTCGCTATCAACACCGAGCATGTTGACTGCAATTTCCGACAAAACTTCCCCTGAGACTTTCATACCGAGTGTCCCGGAAAAAGGACCGCTAAACGAAACACTCACCCCTAAATCAGGATCTTCCTCGGTTGAATTTTCCGGGGTATATGGAGAAGCAAACATAAATACCAGCTTTTCAATCGTTTCTGTAACCACCGTTGAAATGACATGATTTATTTTATCATTCATCACCCTCTCCTACTCCTGTAACTTCATAAATTGTGTCCCGGATTATTTCCGGTGTAAAAGGTTTTTGAATAAACCTGGCGCCTTTTTCCTTTAACCGATCAATACGTGTACTGCTGCCTTCTGTTGATATGACAACAACCGGAATACCTTTAATTTCAGGGTCTTTTTGCATTTCATCTATCATTTCCTCACCATTCATTACCGGCATATTGATATCTAAAATAACGATGTCAATCCAGTTTTTGCCCAACTCTTCAAGTCCTTCCCTGCCGTTTGCGGCCTGCTTGATTTCTCCGATTGGTAGCCCGCACATGCCCATGGTCTTTATAATCATCTTCCGCATAACGGCGCTGTCATCCACAACAAGTATGTTAAGAGCCATTTTTATCTCTCCTCAAACCTTAACTTCCTGCTCTGTTTCATAAACATCTGTCAAATCACTAACCCAGTCCAGCGTGTGACTGGCAACCTTTTCTAGGTGAGCTGGCTTTATCCCCAGCCTTTTGGTTACCGCAGGCGACGGTCTGTACTGGAGACCTTCTCTGCCTACGCCGATACCAATCATTAAACATAATACATTTGCCACATGAACGATATCGATCAACGTGCTTGTTTCATCAGCTACATCAGGGTTATGGTGCCACCTTACAGCGCTTACAATTTCCTTAGGCAAACCCCAGCTTTCAAGTATTTTTGCTCCTATTTCAGCGTGATCGGTTCCAAGGGCTATCTGTTCCGCAACTTCAAATGAAACATCCTTTGATACTATTTTTTCAATTTTTTTAATATCGTCCTTTACGAATTCTCCCAGGACAAGCTTGCCAGCGTCATGAAGAAGGGCCGCGGTAAATATTTCATCAGCTTCAGGGGCATTGAGCTCTTGTATCAGACCTTCTGCGGCAACCGATACTGCAATTGAATGCCGCCACATTTCACCAGGCGACAGGTCATAACCCGGAACAGATTTGTTCATCATAGAGTTTACACAAGACGCCATCACAAGCTGAATCAATCTTTTTGCCCCAAGCAGAACAATTGCCTTTTGTACAGACCCGATCTCAGATGGAAATCCGAAATAAGCCGAGTTTGACAGCTTTAAAACATTTGCGGTAAGACCCGGATCCATACGAAGAATCTCTTCTATATCGGCTACGGCAGCATTGGAATCATCAAGCAAAGAAAGTAATTTCGTCGTTGCACCAGGCAGGCTGGGAAATGCTTCCACTTTTGCAATAATATTTAAATCTTCCATCTGAAACCTCTCATCCAATTAACCAATTAAAGTTCCGTTTTTTCTCCGCAGCTGCTAATAATTGTTTGACCGGTTGAAACGTCAAAATTGACCGTGCGGCTTTTAGTTCCACCTACATCTTCCGCTTTCAAAAGAATGTTGTTTTTCCATAATAATTTTTTAAGCACTGTGTAGTTTCTCTCGCCTATCTTAAACATTTCATTTCTTCCCATCGGATTGCCGCAACCGGCTGCTTTAACCACCAGTCTCGATTTTTCTGCACCCATTTCGTACAGTGTTTTAAAAAGGGTGGGAACTCCCGTATCAACGAACATATAAGGATTGGCCTGTGCTTTTTCCCTGTTAATCTTTGACAAAGGCAGCATAGCGTGTAAAAGACCGCCGATATGCTCCTGGGGATCATATACGATCAATCCCAGACAGCTGCCCAAGGCATGTGTAACCAAAAGGTCTTCTTTTTCTCCGGTTTTCATATCACCCACTACAATTATATGTCTCATTTGCACCAACCGTGTATCTATCCAATTAAAGTGATTTAAAGGTTTTACTTCCGATATGTTGCCGGTTTTACATATTTAAAATTATGCTTAACGCCGGATAATCCTTCTGAGTGTCCGACAAATAAATGCCCGCCCGGTTCCAGATAATCATAGAATCGATTTATCAACTTTTCCTGGGTGGGTCTGTCAAAATAAATCATCACATTACGGCAGAATATCACATTAAAAGTTCCCTTCATGGGCCACTTCTCCATGAGATTTAGCCAGGCCACCCGAACCATTGACCGGATATTATCTTTTACCTTATAAAATGCCCCCGGATTCTTTTGAACTTTTATAAAATATTTGTGCAAAAATGCCTTCGGAAGATCACGGATGTGTTCCTCGCTGTAAAGAGCGTCCTTAACCTTTTCAAGCATCCTTGTCGATATATCAGTGGCCAGAATCAGGACATCCTTTGATTCAATCCCCTTAAGATTTTCCATAAGGGAAATTGCGATTGAATATGGCTCTTCTCCTGAAGAGCAGGCAGCACTCCAGAATCTCATTCTATTGCTTTTTATTCTGGGCAAAATCTCTTTTTCCATATATTTAAAATGCTCCACCTCGCGGAAATAACTGGTTTTGTTGGTTGTCATTATATCGAACATAACCCCCAATTCACCCGCCCCTTCATCGCTTTCTATATATCTTAGGTACTCTTCAACGCTTGACGCTTCTGTAGCACGCAGCCGTTTGGCAAGACGCGCCCTGACAAGTGCTTCTTTTCCGCTTTTCAAGTCAATGCCACTGTAATTGTAAACAATCCGGCTTATTTTTTTAAACTGCCTGTCATTTAATTCAACCGATGCCAATGTCATTTGTTTCCCTTAAGATTTTCACTTCACCCTTTGCTTTACCTCTGTTCACATTCTAACCGAAAACAAAGACGAATGCTTTTATCTTTTCATCTATCCTCTATCAACTATGAGCTATTTTCTCCATTCACGCTGCAATAGCCTGCCTTCTCGCTGCCACAGGGTCATCCCCTTTTTCTTGTCCCTGCACCTCATTTGAAAACTTTATAAGCCCGGCAACATCAATAATCAGACCCACCATGCCGCTGGGCATAATTGCGCCACCTGAAATGCCGGGAGTGTTCTTCATTGTGCCGCCCAGTGTCTTTATCACAACCTGCTGTCTGCCAATGAGCTCATCAATCAAAAGCCCTGCCTGCTTTTCCTCATCTTCAACAATGACCACAAGTTGCATTCCATTGACTTTTTGTGTGCGTTCAATTTCGTATAAAGCCGACATGCTTATAAGTGGAATAAGCTCACCCTGAAGCGATAACATTTCGCCCCTTTCAAATACATTTGTAATATTTTCTTTTTCCGGTTTAATAGATCTGATGATAGAACCGGTTGGGATAACATAGCTTTCTTTTCCCACTCGAACGACCATACCATCTATAATGGCAAGGGTTAAAGGAAGACTCATTTTAAAAACGCTTCCTTTTCCCAGTTCGGATCTGATTTCAGCCTGGCCCCGCAAAGATTCTATATTTTTTCTTACCACATCCATACCCACACCACGGCCTGATACATCGGTTACTACTGCGGCGGTGGAAAATCCGGGTTCAAAAATCATATTAAATACTTCTTTATCGCTTAACATATTATCATTAAAATCAGCAGAGTCGCTGATAAGGCCTTTCTCTTTCGCCTTTGAAATAATGACACTCCTGTCAAGACCTTTGCCGTCGTCAGAGATTTCAACCACCACACTTCCGGCTGAATGGTAGGCGGACAGCTTGACCACACCGGTTTCATCTTTACCGCTTTCTTTTCTTACCTCAGGCGTTTCAATTCCATGATCCACCGCATTTCTTACCATGTGTACAAGGGGATCATTGATTACATCCACCAGGTTGCGGTCGATTTCCGTATCTTCACCTTCAGTAACGAAGTTCACCTTTTTGCCGACCTTTCGTGATATATCCCTCACAAGCCTTGCCATTTTGTTAAAAACTCCTTTAAGTGGAACCATTCTCATAGACATGCTGATATCCTGAAGCTCTCGAACAATCTTGCTTGTCTGTGAGACTTTTTTTTGTAGTTCAATTTTACTGCCATCTAGAACCAGCTCGTCCTGAGCTACCATAGAATGCGCAATGACTAGCTCTCCCACCATATCAATCAACCGATCCAGTCTTTGTGTGCCGACACGTACCGATGACTCCACCATCTGTTTCCCGGTTTTCATTTTTTTCTGGGTTCTGAGCGCCTGTCCGACATCAGTGGCAGATGCCGCTTTTGATTTTACTATGCGTGTGCCAATCTTTTCATCATTGCTGTCATCTACAATCTTTTCCAGTTCTTCTCTCCCAATTTTTCCCTGGGCAACCAGAATATCTCCGACTCTGGGCTCAGCAATCGCATCCTCTTCAGCGGAAACACCTGCTGCTTCAGGATCTTTGAGAATCTTCATTAACTCATCATATTCGACCGGTTTTAGCAGGGGACTCCCGCCAATGGCATCGGCAACCGACATCAGTATTCCCTTTAACATATCCAGTGCACGAAGAGTCAGGTCGGCATATCCCCCGCTATAGCGAATTTCTCCGTCACGGACTCGGCTTAAAAGAGACTCGGCGTGATGCCCCATTTCAGCTAGCAGTGTAAGTTCTAAAAATGCTGAAGTCCCCTTTATCGTATGAAAAGCACGAAAAACCTTGCCCACAGATTCCGTATCATCCGGATCGGTTTCGAGGGTTAACAAAGCCTCTTCGGCAGCTTCGATTAAATCGCTTCCTTCGGCAATAAATTCGCCGATAAGTTCGAAGTCAGCATCCTCAGGCATGTAATCGTAGTTTGGATCATTTTCAAGTTGCTGTTCAGTTTCCTGTTCGGTATTATCTACGGCTTCTTTAATATTTTTTTTGCTTTCAGTTTCATCGCCTGAATTTTCAGTCTCGGCGTTCTCAGCCTTAGATTTCTCATAGTCTATTCCATCAGAACCTTTCTGATCATCACTAAGCTTCTGGCCAGGTTCATCATTCTTCTCTGCAGTCAATTTTTCATCATCTTTCCTGCCGTAATCTCCGGCCAAATTCATTGCATCTTCCAGAAGTTCGCCCGCTTCCATTATCGCTGCATCAGGAGCAGGTGCAATTCCTTCTATAATCATCATTATTTTCCCGGCCGCACTGGTGACGTATTCACGGGAAGATTCCGGATATGACTGATCATTTGCAATTTCTTCCAACAAATCCTTTAAATCATTCAGCCCTTTGGTGTCCTCTGGTTCAAGCTGGATTAAAGATACCGCTGCTTCATCAAGAGACATTTTTTCACTTTTTTCTTTTTTCTCCGCTTTAAAAGAATGCTTTATTTTATTTTCAGAATGATCAACTAAAATTTTTTCCAGCACTTTTCTCGATTCACTTAAGAAAGGTTTTCCTTCTTTTTTATCCTTTATAAATTTTTCAGCAGCGATCAAACTTTCGGATATTCCTGAAACCAGCGAGAGGAAATCTTTTGTTGTTTTTTCAGATATAATTTGTAATCCGCTGAGACAAAGGTTTAAAACTTCATCTACTTCAGATTTGTTTTTAGGCAGATCTTTTTTAACTTTTTCAAGTACAGAATGGATGTTTTTCCATTCATCGGTGTCATTAATGCTAAGCGAATCTATATCTTCTCCAATTTTGTCTAAAATCTGAATAATCTTTTCATCTTTTTTCGTCATTTCATGGTCCTTCTTATTATTTTACCGCGGAATTTCACGAACTATCACAGATAAATATTGGTGAAATTTCTTGAAAATCTGTGGCACATTATTTCTGTTAGATTTCGCCTGACAGGACTTTGCCGCTCCGATGGCCTGCCTGCACCTTACCGGTTCGATGATAAATCTGGCTCGGAGCAATAATATTTTGCAATAGAGTTAACGCACCTTTTATAAAATTTAGAGAATGATCAAACATCCCTCTATTGGTGTTGTTCTCATGACTTATCTTTTTTATTAATTTTACCAGTTGCAGGCTGCTGTTTTTAAGACGGGTGGAGTATGGTTTTTTAACCGATCGAGCCAATTTCTTTAAGGTAAGCTCATCTGAAGAGAGTTCTAAAGATTTTGCCAGCTTATTCATTACGCGGATTCTCTCTTTTTCCAGAGAGCGCATATTAAAAAGCAGCTTTTCTTTTTTTGCTAAAGTTATATTTAATTCGTCAAGGTCTGAGGTTAAAACCACTTCCTTTTCTTTCTTAAAAACAGGAAGCAGGGATCGAAGAATTTCTATTTCGTCTTCAAGCAGTTTAAGTAATGCTTGTAATAATATTTCCATATGAATCGCTGACCTTTAAACGTGTTTTTACAGCAGTTCATCAAGGATAGATTCTTTTAACATCTTGAACGCAATTTTTTTCCCGTCAACTCTGTATGTTCCCTGATCGACCTGCTCTTTGAGCTTCGCGACTTTGTCCTCCCTGATATCGGGAAGTTCTTTAATCAGCTTTGTCGCTTCCTGTACCTCTTTTGCCTTGGGCGATAATACAACTTTATCCTCTTTCACCGACTGGGGCGAGCCCTGTTTTGTTGAACCATCTATCTTCTTGTTATCCTTAACATTGCTTACATAATTCCGGATATTTAAAGAAGAATTGTTATCAGTTATTTTCATTTATAAAACCTCCCTCTTTTTTCCGATGAATATTACCCCCGTTATACGATTTCCGGTCTTTAAAAAAACCATTTTTCAACACTCAGTTCGCAGAAAACAAAATAAATATTAATTAATATTAGTTAGTTATTTTTATAAGCTCCGTGTACTCAGTGGTAAATCAAGCCATTTATTAATCCGACAATTTAAATATCGGCATAAATGATAAAACCTTTAGCTATTTTTTCACGTTTTCCTTTTGTTCATAGCCTTTACTGAGCTGTTCCATGAATATTGAAGAAAGACCGATTCCACCTTGATGGGCGAACTGTTTTGCCATATGATTATCCAGCATGGAAGTATAGATTTCTTCAGCCCTTCCTCCTGATATAAAACCCGATTTATCGATAGTTTGTCTCATTTCCTTTAAAAGATAATGAATAAAAAGAGATTCAAGCTCATGGCAAGTTTCTTTAAGTTTAACATCCCTTTGATCCACAGGAGCGTTTTTGCTCGATTTGATTGAATTTTTAACTTTTTCTACTTTATGGTCCAAAATTGCCGTTTTGAGCGGAATCGTTGAAATAGTAATATCATCCGGCATTATATTATCTCCAGTTTGGCCTGAAGCGCACCTGCTGCTTTCAAAGCCTGAAAAATAGATATAAGATCCCTTGGAGAAACTCCCAGTGCATTCAGGGCTCTTACCAGCTCTCCGATACTAACCCCTGACTTTACCAAAAAGATTGGATTTTTCCCTTCCTGGACCGCAATATCCGACTCAGGTGTTACTTTTGTCTCCCCTTCAGAGAATGGAAGAGGCTGAGAAACATCCTGTGTTTCCCTGATCTGGACGCTCAGGTTTCCATGTGCGATTGCAATAGTCGAAATCCTGACATTTTCACCCATAATGACTGTTCCTGTTCGTTCATTAATCACAACCTTTGAAGCGACATCCGGTGTAACACCCAGGCCTTCAATAAGTGTTACCAGGCCGACTATGTTTCCAAAATATTTTTCAGGGACTGTAATTTTGACTGTCCCGGCATCCGGAGTATATGCAACATTTTCCAGTAAAGCTTCATTTATCGCCATTGCGACACGGGATACCGTAGTAAAATCCGGATTATGCAAAGCCAACGATAATGTTTCCTTTTGGTCAAAGTCGGTCGGTATCTCTCTTTCGATTAAAGCACCGCCTACCAACCTACCCACTGTCGGAAAGTTTTTCTGCACACCACCGCCAGAAGCTCCCGTTGCTGAAAAGCCTCCGGTGCTAACAGGTCCCTGGGCAACCGCATAAATATTTCCATCAGCGGCTTTAAGGGGTGTTAAAAGAAGTGTTCCGCCCTGAAGGTTTTTTGCTCCGCCAATGGAGCTAACGAGAACATCGACCCTGCTTCCAACCCTTGCAAATGGAGGCAGTTCAGCCGTCAGCATAACTGCGGCAACATTATCACCCTTTATATCGTTACTATTTACCGTCACTCCCATTTTTTCAAGCATACCACCCATCGACTGAATGGTAAATTTTGAGTTTTTGCCGTCACCCGTTCCATCCAGCCCCACCAGCAGTCCATATCCGATTAGCTGGTTATGGCGAACACCTTTTATTTCAGTTATATCCTTAATTCTAACGGAGTGTGCATTTCCGGCAAGAAAGATCAGGATTACGGAAATTAATATGATTTTTTTTAACATTTTTTTATATAAACCTCACCCGGACAAGCCGGAAAAGCCGAGCACCTAAAAGGGCCAAATCGCATTAATCAGGTTCGCCAGCCATCCCGGTCGCTGGCGGTCATCGAGTACTCCGGAACCGCTGTAGGTAATTTTTGCATCAGAAATGTATGTTGACAGTATAACATTTTCAGGTGAAATATCCCTGGGCCTTATAACTCCGGTTAATGTGATAATCAGTTTTTCGTTGTTGATCTCAACTTCACGCGCACCTGTAATCTCAAGGTTGCCGCCTGGCAGTACTTTTGTAACCTTTGCAGTTATATATGCGCTCAAATTACCACTTCTTGTGGTCGTCCCTGATCCATCAAATCCACTACCCAACGATCCTTTTATTGTTGGCGCACTCGCTACGGAAAAGGGATTAAAATATTTTCTGATATCTTTATATTTATCATCATGGTTAAATTCATTCTCAAAACCGAATATGGTGTCTATCCCACCGCTCAAAGATGAGTCCCTGTCGGTTTGTGTGCCCGCCTTATTCGAGGCGCTCGAAGCTTCAACAATATTGATCGTAACTATATCTCCGGTCTTTCTGGCTTTTTGACTTATAAATAATGCACTTAACGGGCTGTCATCCTGCCACAGAGACCCTTCATTATGAATTTTTCTAACTTCGGGTGTTTCATGAAGCTGATAGGAAACTTCCTTTTTCTCTTCTTTTTTTTCTCCAAAGAGTTTCAAATTCTTCAGGTTGCCTGCACAACCTGCGATAGTTGTAAAAAGAATGGAAAGAATGAACAGGTGTGTGAGACGATTTATATGTCTGCTGTATTTTAAAGCCATTTTTTTCTCCAACCAGGACATGCCTGAAATAATTTTTATCATCAAAACACGGAAAAAATTATAATTTCATGCTTTCACTATTCGGTTCTTTCGTAATTGTTTTTCATTAAAAATCGACTTTAACTGTATTTTCATCAATAACGCGGGCAAATATTTTCTTGTTGGAGTTAAGGTTTATAACCTTTACTCTTTCACCGCGTCTTCCCGACTTCCTGACTTCTCCTAAAGCTGTAATTTTCATCTTTTCTGATTCCGCAACGATCAGCACAGTATCTCCACGTTTCACCAGGGGCGGGAATTCAATATATTCAGCCCTTAAAACCACCTTTGCCCATATATTTCTTCTAACCCTTTTCCCCAGCACATCTTTATAATTTGTAATAATATCGCTGGGCAGATTTGTGATATCCTTTTTTTGCATATGGACATCATCTTGCGTGATTGTCCGGTACCTTCCCAGCGGCTTTTTGGTAACAACCACTTCTTTAAATATCTTAATTTTAACTGTGGCTTTTACTTTTTTATAAAATTCTCCATCAACAAAGAAAAGGACTGACAGCGGGATCGTTCCCATTTGATTCATCACTTTTGGCGGAATAACTTTGTAAGTTATCCTTTTCTTAGGAAGAAGCGGAAGCTTTGTGATTTGAATATTTATTATCCTTGCATTGTTCTCGTCCCAAAACTCTTTTCCATAAATATAATCTAAAACAATCTTTTCTATTTCTTCCCTGCTGATTTCAACAAAACTTCTTGATACTTTAATTTTTCCTGGAACCTTAAGTGTCAGATTTAACAAATCGATATCATTTTGTTTCAAACGCAGTTTGATATATTCTCTTCCGATATAACGTGACTTTCCCGGAAGTGGTGATCTTCCGATAACAATTTTTCTAAGCTTGTTAATCAAAACAGGATCTTTGCCTTTAATACCGGCTATTTTTCCTAACAGTATTTCATCTTCTTCTACAAAAGTTCTTTCATAAACTTTGATAGACGTTACCCCTTCTGCGTAAAGACAGTCCGGCATGAACAGCGTTAAAAGGCCAAGCACAATAAGTAGTATAAAATGCTTAAAAACATTGGTGTTTACAATTTTAACTCTATATTGGGGCATCTTGTTTAATTCCTGATACTAAATAATTGCTATCGTTTAATATTATTTGCCATTTGCAGCATATCATCCGCCGCCTGGATTGTTTTGCTGTTTATCTCATAAGCTCTTTGAGCAGTAATCATATTTACCATTTCATCTACTACACTCACATTCGACATCTCCAGGTATCCCTGTGCAATCGTGCCGAATCCATCCTCTCCTGCGGTTCCCGTTACCGCGTCACCTGATGCTGCTGTGGGCACATACAGGTTCCTGCCTATGGTATGCATTCCGGCGGGATTGGTAAATCGTGCGAGTTCAATGGTTCCTATTTCAGTTGCCTGTATCGCTCCGGCCTGCACAGCTGAAACAGTACCATCTATTCCAACGGACAGGGTAACTGTGTCTGTGGGAACAGTGATTTCCGGTTCCACGGAAAACCCGTCAGAAGTAACCACCCTTCCTTCACTATCCAGTTTAAAGGCCCCGGAACGGGTGTAGGCAATTTCACCATTTGGCTGAAGGATTTGAAAAAAACCATCCCCTTCCACAGCCAGGTCAAGTTCGTTGTCTGTCTTTTGAGAATCTCCCTGCAAAAATATCTTATTTACAGCTGCCGGTCTTGTCCCATGTCCCAATTGAATTCCCACGGGCACCTGCGTTCCTTCTGAAGACGAAACCCCCGCAGGCCTTAATGTTTCATATAATAGATCCTGGAAATCGGCCCTGCTCCTTTTGAAACCCACCGTATTCACGTTAGCCAGATTATTTGCAATCACATCGATATTTAACGTCTGGGCCTGCATTCCTGTTGCCGCCGTCCATAGGCTTCTGATCATGTTACCCCCTTATTTTATACTCTTCCAACATCATTAATTGACTTTGCATTTGCCTCATCGGCCGTTTTAATCGCTTTTTGGTATGACTCATATCCTCTGAGCACTTCTATCATCTCAGTTATCATCCTGATTGCATTAACATTTGAAAGTTCAATAAAACCCTGGCTCACGCCTGTATTTTCCAACCTGCTTTCAACAGTACTATTGTCAGCAATGGCAAACAGACTATTACCTGTCTTTTTCAAAGCATCCTGCTTTTGAAATCCGACAATCTTAATTGTGTCAACCAGATTACCATCGACTGATACATTGCCTTTTGCATCTACGGTAAATGTATTCCCATCAATATTTATCGGGCCGCCTTCGCCCAATACGGATAATCCATCCATGGTGACCAGCATTCCATCCTGGTCTAATGAAAAATTTCCGTTTCTTGTATATTGAGTCCCCTGCTCTGTTTTGATGCAAAAAAACCCATCTCCTTCAAGGGCAAGATCCAAAGGATTTCCTGTACGTTTCAATGCACCAGCAGAAAAATCTGTTTTTGTCTCAAATTGAAGCCATAACGGTGGTTGCTTCTCTTCTTTTGAAATTGCATTTTTTTCAAGGTCTTCCTTAATCGATTCAGGAGAATCAATAACCTGATAATGTCCTTTATCCTTTTTAAAACCGGATGTATTGATGTTCGCAAGATTATTAGAAATTACCTGCATTCTCTTTTCGTAAGCCATTGCCCCGGCTGCCGACATGTATATCGCGCCGCTCATTTTCCACCTCCGGTATTTTTATTTTTACCTGCAACTTTATTATGCAAAAGATATACCATAGCTCATAGCTGTTAAGGTTTAAGTATTTAAACGGTTTGTCCTATTCCCTGTTTAATGCTACCGGGCAATTTTTGCCTATTACCTTTATTTTACCCCATTAAGGGATCGGGGAGTTTCTCTTTAAAAGTCTTTTTAATGAACCGTTAGCGCTTAACTGATTATCAGCGGCCCGATCCCCGATCTAATTAATAGTATAGTTATTATTAAGCTTTAAATACAGTTCAACTTCTCCTGGTGGTACTCCGACTTTTTGAGATATTTTTTGCACATCTAAACCTGTACTGGCCAGATTCAATATTTCATCATAGGGATCTGCAGAAATGTCTATGGGCACTTCGTCCAATACTTTTGTATTTATTTCCTTATCAAGAAGATAACTTTTCTCCATCATCATCATAAGATGCTTTGCGTTTTTAAGTTCTTCCCTTTCCATCAGCCTTTTGAATTTTCGTCTTTCCTTATTTATAGTGTTGTAAATTGCATCAAAGCTTTTTTCTGTTTGTTGCTTAATCATCTTAACTGCCATTTTAGAGTTAAAACTGTTCATATTATTTTTATATTTTTTGCTAAATAGCATCTGATTGTATTTTATTCTGTTATATATAAGATAGCAAATAATGACACAGCTAAGTGTAATTCCCACGAAATCCAGACTTGTTTCAAATATATTCATCATATTAAATTCCATTTTTAACTCCTTATTTAAATGGCTTTGATTTCATTTAATACTGCTTTTACTCACTTAACTACTCATTTTTAATTACGATCTTAATCTTTTCTGCTGTTTATTTAAATGTGAAGGTCTATCATCTTACCCTGTTTGCTTTTCATGCTTTCAGTATCTTTAGCATGTCTTTCTTTTAATGTTTGCTCTTTCTTTATATTTGCTTTCTTATCTGTTTTTTGTTTATCAACGGTCTGCCCTTTCTTTTTTTCCTTTTTTTCCTTTAATTCATCTTCAAAAGATCTTTGCCGGTTTTTATTCTTTTTTTTACCTGCCTTTTTCACCCTGGATGTTAAGGATATGGGTGCCAATACTTTCTGAATATTTAGATTCTCGGCCATAATGCCTCCATGATAGGAAGCAGGAATGCTCGTGGTCTTTTAGGTTGAATAACATTTCTAAAAATCTTCAACCTTCTTCCATCCGGACTCCCGGCCTCCACGCCTCCTTTCAGCTTTTATATTCTTCAAGTAATTTTTTCCTTCTAAGTTTTGTTCTCAAACGTTTGATTGCTTTTGAATGAAGCTGAGAAACCCTTGACTCTGTTATTCCCAATACCTTTCCTGTTTCCTTCATAGTGAGTTCATCCATGTAATATAAAGATATGACCAGTTTTTCCTTTTCCGGCAATTCTTCGATCGTTTTTGCAATGGCCGCTTTTACTTCTTTAATTCCTGTCATATTCAGTGCATCTTCATCTCTGTTATCAATAAACATTTCCGCCAAGGAAGATCTTTTTTTCTCAGAGGAATATCCCATCTCTTCAAGGCTTATGATGGCAACATTTGACATTTGCTTAATTCTGTAAAATTGTTCAAAGCTAACTCCCAGTTCTTTTATAATCTCATGATCTTCAACCTCTCCGCCTTTTTTTTGTTCGAGCTTTAAATAAGTTTTTTCTAGCTCTCGTACTTTTCTTCTGTTTGTTCTTGAAATATAGTCCCTTGTTCAAAGAATAGCGGTGCATCTTCCACAAAGCGTAGAAATAGACGATTTGTTAAATGTCGGGGTTATTGGTTTAATACAAGCCATCGAACGATATGACCCTGCCAGGGATAATAAATTTATGACTTATGCGGCATTCAGGATTAGAGGTGCTGTGCTGAGTGAGCTTCGATCAAGGGACTATATTTCAAGAACAAACAGAA
>CAJHXW010000237.1_pt1 | contig 19085 bp, 17 predicted proteins | sample 9198581 | NCBI WGS metagenome assembly CAJHXW01 (sample SAMEA7708328, study PRJEB35096) | sediment metagenome | biome: marine neritic benthic zone biome [ENVO:01000025]; feature: sediment [ENVO:00002007]; material: shallow marine sediment [ENVO:03000034] sea grass bed [ENVO_01000059] ...
ATTAATAAAGGACTCGTGAGCCATATTGCCAATTGGTTAGTATTATCTCTGATACTTCAATCAATTATAATATGCTCGGTTAAGTTCTTTCTTTACCATCTCTTATATACGGGTTTTTCATCGTTTAAAACGGAATATATTTATAAGAAACAGTATATTATTTTACAAGTGTCTAATAAAATCCCATATCGCTTTATGCACTCTTTTAGAACCATCACCCAATAATATGCCGTGGCGTTTTAAATTAAAAAGGATATATTCTTTGTCTTTTGATCCTAAAAGATTAAAGATCCTTCTCGACCCTTTCGGGTTGACTACAGGATCTCCCAGTGACTGTATGACAAGAGCTGGCATCTTAATATCGGCCAATTTGGGTTCAACTGAATCCATAAAGCGCACAAGTTCTCTCACACCGGAAATCGGATTGCGTAAATAGTTTATATGAGGATTTTCCGGTTTGTTTTCCACAAATTCCATTTTGGCATCATCCAGGTGAACCTTGTTCATCAACTTGTTCCAGACATCCATGGCAGGAACGAACTTTGTTGAAAAATCTTGAAGTCTTAAAGGAGGGCAAACAGCAAAAACACCTTCACTATTCTTAACCCTGGCCGCCAGATCGAGTGCAAGGCCGGCACCGTTGGAAAATCCCCCGATTAAAACACGTTTACATAGGCTGTCTATTATCGCATACCCATCATCAACTGATTCAATCCAGTTCTTATATGATCGCCCAGCAAGATCTTCAGGAGAAGTGCCGTGTCCTTTAACCCTTGGCACATATACCCACAATCCTTTTCGCCCAAGATAGTCTGCCAGCTCTTTTACCTCAGGTGGAGCGGCCATATATCCATGAATGAGAACAACTCCCATATCCTTTGATCTTCCTTTAACCAGATAGGGCATCCCTACATCTTTTTTCTTGGATTCTCCTTCGATGTAAAATTTGCTGTAGTCTTCTTCATATTCATAGATGGCCTTTTTAATCAGATATCCAGCCACTTTTCGCTTAATCCAAAAGCCGGGTTGCCAGGCAAGCTTACGAATTTTACGTTGAAGGATTATGAGCGGTTCAACCGCATTTGCTATTACTTCTATCGGATTATCTATTCGTGCACGATGAAAATCGTAAGGAGAAGAGAACCTTGATCGATCCTTAACCAGCACCTCTCCCTTTTTCTTTAAAATACCTTTTTCAAGGGCCACTTCTATGAAATCGGCAAATTTATTAAATCGATCATCTGTAAGCAGATGAACCTGTTTACCTTTTAGGCTTTTATGAAGATAGAAATCTGTTTTATCCTTAAGAAAGCTGCTTGCAAGAAACACCCTTTTTTTCAGATCGTCAGGATCAATTTTTTTCCTCGGAATCATCCTGAGCATGGATGCAAATAAATGATCATGGTTCACGGTTGTCAAAGAGTAAATGGATGACATATAGCGCTCCATGATTTTTAATGCTTCCTTCCTCATTCTTAGCAATGAAGAAAGTTTATCATCAAATTTTATTCGTTGTTTGTCTGAGATATCCCTTTTTATCGATTTGCATTGTACATTCTCTTTTATCGAAATGGGTTCACCAAACCGAATGTCCACATCAACACCGGAAAGAAACATGGTGCCTTCAGTCATAATCTCTTCTATGGCTCGTTCAGGAATGCCTTCCACCAGATTAACAGCCAGATTACTAAGAATGTTTTCCTTGGCTCTAATGGGATAATAAGTTAAGTTCACAGGGACAATATAGGTGTTTTTCTCCAATACGGAATCGATGGAATCTATCTGAAAAAGATCCATGATGTATTTTGCTTCTTTGGGAGCTTCTTTATTCATTTTTGCCAAACGCTGCCTGTAAAATTCCGTCCTTAGTGCAAGTGTAGCGGCACCGGTATGAGGGGGATGCTTACCACCAGCATATGAAATCATAAAGCGCCCTTTTTCTATAATTTTTTTATTCTTAACCATCCGGCCTTCGGGAAAAATGATCCAGGAAGCCTCTCCTGTAAGAAGGCTTTTTACGATAAGCAGATCCCTGTCCGGATCTTTAGTGGAAACAGCACCGACCATATCAAGAAAAGTACCCAGTGTTCCTTTGAATAGTCCGTAATCGGCCAGAGACCATACCGGTGCTTTGGTTAATTTAAAAATGTGGTAGGGCATAAGCAGCGTTTCAATTCTTGTAAAATGATTGATAACAAAAATGACAGAGCCACCAGGAATATTATCCGTCCCATGCATATTAATTTTTGCTTTTGAAAGCCCGGCAAGCGCTTTTATTGCAAGGCCTGTTGTACGATAAGCAAAACGGTTCATTGAGCGTCTATCCTTATTTTTCTAATATAATGCTTTTTGACTTTACACTGCCCAAGTCACATGTTCCTGTTGACAGTATTTTCAATTGTCCTTATGATAATATTTTAATGATAAAAAATAAAGGATTTTTCGGAGGTTTAATATGTATTCAAGGATACTTGTTCTTCGTTTTCCAAAACAGGAAGTTCAAAAGCCTGTGGTGTGCTATCTGGCCAGAGATTATGACCTTATTTTTAATATTCTCAATGCCACAGTTCTTCCCAGAAAAGAAGGAATACTGGTTCTTGAAATTTCCGGTACAAGGAAAAATTTCAGGGACGGAGTAAAATATCTCAAAGACCAGGGGATACAGGTAGAAAATGCTTCCCAGGAAATTAATCGCATTAATAAAAAATGCACCCATTGCGGAGCTTGTACTGCTGTTTGTCCTACAGGTGCCCTTTCTGTCGAAAGGCCGGAAATGTCTGTTAAATTCGAGCAGAAAAAATGCAGTATATGTGAACTTTGCGTGCCGACCTGTCCCACACGGGCAATGGAAATTCGCCAGACATCGCAAACTTTTTTTTAGATGAAACAGATAACAGCCATTGCCTTAAGTGGAGGCGTAGATTCTCTTACAGCAGCATACCTTTTAAAGCAGCAGGGGCACCATGTCATCGGTATCCATTTTATTACAGGATTTGAAACCAAAGATTCTCGTCATCATCATATCCAATTGTCAAAAGAATCAGATTTATCAGGCTGTTTGACAAATCAGGATTCCCATTCACTTAAAATTTCCCATATTGCAAGTCAGCTTGGCATTGAAGTAAAAATCATAGACATCGGTGCTGATTTTAAACTAAAAGTTGTCGACTATTTTACACAAACTTATCTTTCCGGTAAAACCCCTAATCCATGCCTTGTATGCAATCCTTCCATAAAATTTGGCACTTTGCTTACCTGTGCCCGCAACCTTGGAGCATCTCGTCTTGCTACCGGTCATTATGCCAACATATCAGTCGATGGCACGGGCAGATTTCATTTGCTCCGTGGTATTGATAAAAAAAAAGACCAGTCTTATTTTCTTGCTTTTATGACACAAAGGCAACTGGTCCATGCATGTTTCCCGTTGGGAAAAATGACAAAATCAGATGTCAAAAAACTGGCAAAGGAAAAAGGGCTTCGCCCGGTAATTAAGAAAGAAAGCCAGGACATATGCTTTATCAAAGATAACCGATATGGGGATTTCATTTCCCAACAACACGGCTTCAAATCAAAACCCGGTAATATTGTAGATATAAAAGGCAACATTCTTGGCAAACATAACGGACTTCATCTTTTTACCATCGGTCAGAGGCGCGGTATCAACTGCCCTGCTTTGCAGCCTTACTATGTTGTACGAATAGACATAAAGCAAAACCAGCTTATCGTTGGATTAAAAAAAGATCTCCTCTCATCGAACTGCAAAGTCAGTAACATAAACTGGATTATGGAGAAACCGTCTTTACCAATTAAAGTGTATACTCGCGTAAGATACCGTCATAAACCAGTTAGATCCAGGCTTATTCCTGATGGCAGCACTTCAGCAACAGTTATTTTTAAAACTCCCCAATCTGCAGTCACTCCCGGACAGGGAGCTGTGTTCTATAAAGACGATGAGGTGATCGGAGGCGGATGGATCGATGCCTAAATTTACAATCACAACATTAGGATGCAAGGTCAACCAGTTCGAGTCAGAAGCCTTGGCACACAAACTGTCTGATAATGGACAGTGGACCATGTCCCGTGATAAAGAAATGGCGGATCTTTGCATTATCAACACCTGCACTGTTACTCAGAAAGCATCCATGCAGTCGAGGCAGGCCATACGCCAGGCGATACGCGCCTATCCCAAGGCACGTATCATAGCCACAGGATGCTATGCTCAAACCGAACCTGGTGAAATTAAAAAGATTAAAGGAGTTCATCACGTTATTGGCCATTTTGAAAAGCATAAAATTCCTGATATGATTCCGGCCGGAAAAGAAAATGCCCTCCCCTCCCCTGTTTTAAAACATCAATTACACCATTTCAACTCCATGTCATTAGACGCTTTAGGATACCGGACCAGACCTTTTTTAAAAATACAGGATGGCTGTAATTCCTTTTGCACCTTTTGCATTGTTCCTTATGCCAGAGGGCCCAGCCGCAGTCTTCCCCCCGAAGAGGTGCTGGATAACATCAATAAAATTCATCAGGCCGGTTTTCATGAAGTCGTTCTTACAGGCATTCATCTCGGCAATTATGGCATAGATCTCGTCAAGGGAAAAATCGATCTCCTCCACCTTTTAAAACGTATCCGCAAGTCATGTAACATTGATCGCGTTCGGCTCAGCTCCATCGAACCTTGTGAACTCACAGAAGATCTCATTCAATTTATTGCCCAATCCGATTCAGGATCTGGCTCAGGACCTGGAAAAATCTGTCATCATTTTCATATACCTTTGCAAAGCGGTGATGACTTTATTTTAAAAAGAATGCACCGGCCATATTCGAGATCATTTTTCATTGACCTGGTGGAAAAAATTTATAAGCTGTTGCCGTACAGCGCAATCGGTGTCGATACGCTGATTGGCTTCCCCGGTGAAACAGACATGGCATTTGAAAATACATTTTCCTTGATTGAGCAATTGCCCGTCTCTTACCTTCACGTATTTCCTTTTTCTCCAAGAAGGGGAACCGTTGCTTATTCTTATTCTGACCGAATCGATGCGGAGGTGATAAAAAAACGATGTCAGAAAATGCGCACACTGGGAAATCTTAAAAGAAATGCTTTTTATAATCAATTTACAGGTAAAACACTTGAAATCCTGATAGAAGGCAGACCAAAAGGACAAAAAAACCTTTTAAAAGGAGTTACATCCAATTATATTCCTGTATTGATTAAAGGTGAAGATAAACTGAAAAATACCATTGCCCATGTTACGATTGATGAGGTGGATGTGAACAATCGAGTATTTGGCACAATTAACAGTCTTTAAAAATTACTGTCATAAAACATTTCCAGCGAATTACTATTTCTGTTGCGCTCCAATAACCTGCAATCGCAAATAATCAAATTTATTTTGTAGTAATTCTCATAAATATGTTCCGTTTTAAATGAGGAAACTGTTTGAGTGTATTTAAGATCGTTAAGAAAGAACTTGTGTGCCTTATTGCCAATTTGATAGTATTATTTCTGATACTCAAATCAATTATAATATTCTCGGTTAAGTTCTTTCTTTACGATCTTTTATATACGAGTTTTTCATCGTTTAAAACGGAATATATTTATGGGAAACAGTATAGATTTAAGGAGAAAACAATGTTTGATTACCTTTTATCCAAAGATGAAATAAGGTTAAGAGAAGAAGTAAGGGATCTGGTTAAATGGGTCCCCAAAAAAATGATTCTTGATATGGACAAAGACAAGATCCGCTTTCCAAAAGAATTTTTAAAAGAAGCCGGGAAACGCAACCTTATGGGATGCCGGTATCCAAAACAATGGGGCGGCCGGGATCTGGACTGGGTCACAACCTGCATGGTCATGGAAGAAATCGGCACCTTAGGTTATATTTTTGCATGTGTTTTCGGTGTGGGTGCCGAACTTGTCTGTGATGCAATTATTCTTCACGGAACGGACCAACAGAAGAAAAAATATGTTAAACCCCTATTAAAAGGAGAAATCTTTGCTGCTGAATGTCTCACCGAACCGCGCGGCGGCTCTGATTTTTTCGGAACAACCACCTATGCTGAAGATAAGAAAGATTATTTTCTTTTAAACGGTCAAAAACGATTTATTGTCGGTGCTGAAGGAGCCGACTATTTTCTTGTCTATGCAAAAACCGACCCCGATGCCCAGCCTCACCAATCACTCACATGTTTTATTGTGGACCGTGGCCCCGGAGTTGAAACAAAATACCTGTACGGCCTGATGGGTTGCCGGGGCGGTGGCGCGGGCCGAATTATTTTTAAAAATGTAAAGGTGCCTAAAGAAAATGTGGTGGGAAAAATCAACGGCGCATATGCCGTTTTTAATACAATGATGATACCGGAACGTTTGGGAACAGCAGCCATGACAATCGGCGCTGCAAGACCCGCCCTTGAGATTGCCACAGCTTACACGAGTAGACGAAAGGCTTTCGGCCAAACAATCAATCAGTTTCAGGGGGTCAGTTTTCAGATTGCCGAGGCCGCCATGCTGCTTGATGCAACCCGCTCCATGATTTATACAACCGCACGCGGAGTAAACAGCAACCTTGAACCTCGCCGAATCAGGAGGATGGTTTCTGAAACCAAAAAATTTGTTACTGAAGCCTGTCAGAAAATTGCCCATCACTCCATGCAGGTTATGGGAGGCATCGGTTATACGAATATTTTTCCCATAGAACGAACTGTTCGGGATCTTAGACTTGCCTCCATATGGACAGGCACCAACGAGGTCATGTCCATGATCATTGCCAATGAGTGGTATAGAGAATATTTTAAAAATAAGGAGGCCGGATTTTCAAGGGACTGGGAATCGGACGCACAGGAGGCGGATGCACTTGATGAGAAAATATATGAATAACAATTCTGCAATCGGTCCTAAACGTTATTATCTTTTTATCTGCAAAGCCAGACTAAGGTATCGATTTTTTTCTTCAAACATCAATTTTTTATCCACCATCATTTTCAAAAATGGAATCACTTTGTCCTCTGTTAATTTTGGAAACTGATTCAAAATCCTTTTAAGCGAGCGATGCCGCCCGCAGAACAGATAAATCTCTCTGGACGTACCTTCAAGGCGATGAGTAAGAGAATCGGCATTGAGACGTCTTTGGGTGATGATTAAAAAATCTCTTCCATCCCGATAGCTGAGAATGGGAGAATGCATGTGGCCATGATGCATTTCATCATAAGCTTTTTTCCATTTCTTTACTTTTTTCTTAACCGGTTGCCACAACTTTCTTTGATACCCAATGTCGCCTCGATAAGCCTGTATCATAAAAACCATTTGCCGATGAATTTCCGGTGGGAAAAGAGTTGTGTAATTTGGATGGTTGGAAACTGTCTGTATCCCAAAATGTTTGGGATTTTGCCACACCGGACCTTCCAGTCCGAGCCAGAAATGAACAAATCTCATAGGACGAAAATACATGGCAAACTCTAAATTTCGCATGGTCTCTTTTACATCCTCTATATCGCTGCCCGGAAAATGAAGTATCAGGTTTGAGTGATTGGCTATTTGGAGTTCTTCGCAGTGTTTCATAATCTCTATGTTCTGTATGGTTGTCGTTCCTTTGTTCAGTTTCTTAAGCAGCCGGGTACTCAGTGCCTCTATCCCGATCTGGACCTTGCTTACCCCTGCGAACTTCATATCTTGTAAAACTCCCTTTGGCGTGCCCGCGCGGATTTCGCAAAATATGCGCAAATCCTTTTTCAATTGGCCAAGGCTGTTAAAAATATCTTTGGAAATCTTTTTAGGTATAAGATTATCCATGAAGGCAATGGATAAGCTTTTATATTTTGAAGTCAGGTAATCTATCTCTGCAGTTACCTGTTTAGCGCTTTTAGAGCGGTAACCTTCCCACTGAAGATTGAGATTGCAAAAAGTGCAGCCTGAATTTTTATCTTTGTCGGTAGATTCTCCCTTCCAGTAGCACCCGCGTGATATTTCTGCAGGTAAGGTTGGGAAAAAGGTTTTTTCCGGCATAAATGATTTAAGCAGATTAAAATAATCATCATATTCAGGAATCGGGATATCTTTCAAATCCTTTATCTGGCTGAAGCCGACCCTGTTTTCTGAATTCATTCCCTTATCCGTAATGATACCGGAAATAAGCGGACTAGTTGCCGCCTTCGGCGAATCTTTCAGATTTCGAATCAGCCGGCTCAAAGGACGCTCACCTTCACCGATAATTACAAAATTAATTTCAGGAAATACTTTTAATAAAATTTTGGCCGAGCGACCAGTGAACATAGCTCCGCCGACTACAATCGGAAGAGCGGAATACTTTTGCTTTATTCGACGTATAAAATATAATGAAGAAGTAAGCTGGCAAAGGCATATGGAAAAACCTGCAAGTCCAAAATGACTCCAGTCCTCGTTATCAATAAACTCATCCGTCACTTTTACAATCTGCTCCGTTAGGTTTTTAAAATCAACACCTCGCAATACAAGGATGCCTCTTGCTTGTTTGATAAAAAGCTTTTTAATCGATTCTAATCGTTTTGGATATAATAATGCAGCATAAACGGTTTCAGCCAGCCATGTCCTTTCAGATATAGCGTGATAAAGCTTATAACCTATTTTTTCTGCAAGTTTTAAATAAAAGTGGTGTGCGACAACTACCAATTCAGGAAACTGTGATTTTAAGTATGATTTCAGCGTACCGAGTTGAATAGAGGGACGGTTAAAAATAGGCCAGGGTGTTGATAAGAGAACCACACTTTTAAATGGTCTGATTGGATTCATTTTAAAATAAGATGGTTTCGCAAAACAACTTTTTATGAATTCATCACTATTTAACCAACTCGTAAAAATCCGATTTAGACGGTTTCGTAAAAATATCACCGATGGCTAAGTAGAAAGTTCCATATACAAGGCGCAGCGATTTTTCAGGGACGAGGCAATACATGTAGTATGCCGACTGTCTGAAAAACCGATGCAACGCAGTAGATGGGACTTTCTACGACGCCATCTCTATTTAATACCCCTTTCTTTCCTTATATAATCATAGGCGTCCTGGATTTCTCTGAATTTATCCTGGGCAAACTTTGTAAACTCTTCCGGCAGGCCCTTTGATACGATTTTATCAGGATGATACTCCATGACCAGTTTTCGATACCGGCTCTTGATATGCTCATTGGTGTCATTTTTCCCGCATCCCAGTATGGCATAATATTTTTCGAACTCCTGTATATACTTCGATTTAAGTTTTTGATATCTTTCATCTGTGAAATTGAATATCCTGGCAGCAGAACGTATCAATCTCTCCTCACTTTCACTCATGGTCCCGTCAGCAATAGATACTCTGAGTAAAATGTCTATCATAAGTTCAAGCATCTGGGGTTGAACATGAAACTGATTGTAAAACTGGGATGCAAAATCGTCAAAACTCTCTGATGATTCAATAGCGGTATTAAAAATATTCATTGCAGCCATTCTGCTCTCGGGGTCCAGGTTTAGATCATATAGCATAAATTTATTAACCGCATCAATTTCCTCTTCTGATACGCGTCCATCTGCTTTTGCAAGCTTAGCTAACATTGAAAATGCAGCTATAAAAAAGGTAAACTGCGCCTCTTCGCCATTTGAAAGACGTGTCTGTCCGCTGATATACATCCTATCATTTTTTCTATCAAAAGTATGGCCAAAGGCTGCGCCTGCAATAGCACCCAGTGGCCCCCCTAAGGCAAATCCTATTGTTCCGCCGACAATTTTTCCAAGCCAACTCATTTGTATCTCCTTATTTAATCATGATAATTTCGCAAAAAATCGAACTCATCAGCTTTTAAGTTTAAATTTAGCCTGCTACACTACTCTGGTGAAACAGGTTGAAAAATAGCCTTTTAAACAAACACTTAATTATGGATCATCTCCCAAAGAGTTGGTCGATTGATCAGGGCTTAGGATTCGAGGGGTCCAGGGTTCGAGTGAAAATCACCGAAAAACATATACATATAGAAAGATTTCTGACTCCCGGAACATTCCTTTTATATAGACATTCTTTTAAAAAATATCAAAGAGTAGGGACAGAAAAAACATAAGTGTTTATGATATTTGTATCAAGCTGTTTTCATTCACTTGACCCTTGAATCCTAGACTCCTTGGCCCTTTGGATCACTCCAACTCTTTTGGAGATGATCCTTTTTTTCCGTCAGTATTAATTATAAGACCCACATGTTAAGGCTCTATCTCTGTGCGAAGTATTTTTTTAGCCCTTTCAATTATTTTTTCATATAAAGTATTGTTTCTTCTGATGTAATATTTGGTCTCAATGTTAGAATTGCCTTTCCGTGCCCTGAGTACAAAAATTTCAAAATCTTTTAGGGTCTCAAAATGTCTTGCAAACAGTTCTCCCCAGCAGTTCAAATAAAGAACCCGCAAATCCAGGATCTCCTCGGACCAAGGATTCTTTTCCAGGCCAACCACAACAAGCAGCTTCAGGATGCTCTCCTCTCTAAGATAATTGGAGTAGTCGTTTTCCATTGTTTCATATGTTTCAAAAAATCGTTCTATTTTTCTTCCCAGGTTAACAATTTCCCGAAGAGTTATATCCGAGGGATTGGGCATCATCCTGATAAGGCCGGAGTTGAAAAGACTGTTCCACACAATAAAAGCAATATTATAAATAATATCCGCGTTGGAACAAAGATCCACTTTTGTACTAATATCTGATCGAACAAACCAGAGATTATCATGAAAGACCAGGATGGGGTTGGATATATTGAGCATACCGGTGTGTTTCTGAATAACCGGAACCTTGAATCTTTTTTTCATGTAAAATGCAGAGATTTTCCTTCCCAGAATGGTTAGATCACGTTTGTCACTTTCGCTAGCAATACCTGCATGATCGGTTGAAATTTCCCTGTAAAGCTTGAATAACTGTTTGAACAGGTCGTCTCCCAATTTAATTTGCTGACCGATTTCCCATTTTTCAGAGTTGCGCAGCTCAACCTGCCTCTTATTGCTAATGTCAAATTGTTTGAAAAACTCTCCTGTAAGTCTGTTTTTTATTTTCTGATTTCGATTGTCCGGGTTATACTCACACATAATATAGAAGCATTCCACTATAAAATTAAGTAAATCCGGGGAGTTTTTTCTAAAATTTTTCGCAATCGCATCCATTGTAAATATACTGAAATCAGGGAAAGAATCAGAAGTGGTGTTGGAAAGAACCTTTTCACGAAACCTGTGACACATAAGCCTTTCGTCCCTAGCATCAAGAAGAATTTTTAAAAGGTTCATTTTAACAATCGATTTCAAAGGATACAAAAGTGATTTATGGAAGTGCCACAAGGCGGCTCCGAAATATTCACTTTGGTCTATCCGTTCCACATCACCAAAATCAATCACATTATATTCCCAAAAATTTTCATCCTCCATGACCGTGAGTGCATCCTTATATTCCACCTGTATCCCTTTATAGTGGCAAAGCCACCACAGTGGAATTTTACCACATATGACCATGCATGACCGATAGAACTCTTCTTTTAACACTTTCTGCTGTGTGCTGCCGCTGCTTTCCTCATTGACACTTCCGAACCTGCATTCTCTTATGGCATTAATGTCGGATATAAAAAAATAGACCGGCATCTTGCAATTTAGGTCCATCCAATCCTTTATCAGGTTTATTTTTTCGTTAAGCTGATGCCATGCCGTCTTGCTGAACTTGTCACCATCGATACACACCCAAATGTCACAATCGGAACCGGAAGTCTGGCTGACACTGCCTGCACTTCCTATTGTATAAAGCCCCTGTATCAGGTAGGCCTCCTTTTCATATTTTATCAAAGTCCCCTGCTGTTTTATGCCAAACTGCTTTTTAAAGGAGCCTTCCAGATCTCTTATTGCCTTTATCCTATCCACCCCGAAAACCCTGAATGAATGTTTCAGGTTTTCAACATATCCGGGGCATTCCGGGTGGTTGACACTGATCAGCCATGGCAAGAGGTGCAAAATTAAATTGTGGTCGGCACCTGCGAGCTCAATAAATAGCTTTTTCCTGAACTCGGTATACTGATTGAATATTTTTATATTCCTTACCAGTACACGTCGAATAGTCTTAAGATCCGCTCCATTATTCCCATTTTCAGCAGCTTTCTCTTTATCCGACTTTTTTTTTCTTTTAATTAGTCTTTTGAAAGGCATTTGGGCTTGTCTCTAATTTGGTAGGAAAAGATGTAATATACTAAATTTTTCGTGAATGCATTTTAACCTTGTTTTCTTTATTTTTCGGCCTTCTATTCTCTGATATATCACCGGCATCTTGATAGGTATTTTAAATTTTACCAAGCCAACTCATCAAATTCTCCTTAATTCATTTGTCACCATAATTAATATTGAATCATAATGTTAAATTCTTATAGAAAAATCAATTTAAAAGATTGTTGGTTTTAAAACAATCCCCATTTATCCAAAAAAAGCGCAATGTTGAAAATAGAACATAACGCTCTTTGATAATTTATTATACAGCTATCACCAGGGAATTCATCAGGTTTTAAAAAGGGTATAGAAAGCCTTTGATATATAGCAGGTATCTTTATTTGGCTTGGTGGTAGAAAAGCCATAAAAAGGCATGGACTATATCTAATAATCCACACCTTTTTGCTTATCAATATAATTGAGAACTAATGGTTGTGGTGCTCATTCTCTGATTTTCAGGATTTCAATTGGTAACCTTGAGGTTTTGAGAACCATCAAGAGTTGTGAATAGGATAATTAATCTCGAGTCTGACATACAGACAAATGCCTATAAATAAATCTACCAGTCAATCCTGAATGCCATAGCGAAAATCTGAGAGACTGCCGAAAAAGTACTAAAATAGCGATTTTAGCAATTTCGTATGTAATGAAATCAACAACTTACAAGCATTAAATTCAAAGATTTAACCTTTTTCAACAGTCTCTGAGTATATATACCATTATTGTACAGTTTATTAGTTTGAATTATTCCTTATTGAAGACAAGCTCTTTTACATTATGTGCCTTTGCTCTCTTTTCCCATTGGCGACGAGCCAGCGCTTGCATGTCTTCGGCTTGATCCATCTCATCGACAATTTCCATGCCCAAAAGAGTTTCAACAACATCTTCCATAGTCACAAGGCCTTTTGTTCCTCCATACTCATCAATTACAATGGCGATGTGCTGGCGTTGGTCGAGAAAAAATTCAAGTAAGGCTGATAGTGACATGTCGTCGGGCACTGATTGTATGTCTCGTTTAAGTGTTTCCAGTGTGGCCTCGCCGCGATCACGTGCCTTAAAATGCAAAAGATCGTCCCTAAGAATGAAACCTGTAATATGGTCTACATCCTTCTGATAAAGCGGTATGCGGGAGAAAGTCACGGGTGGCTTGATCGCCGAAGCTTCGGAGACTGTCATACTCTGTGGCAAGCATGAAATGACCGTCCGCGGTGTCATGATGTCGGTGGAGGTCAGAAAACCAAACCGGAACAGATTCTGGATAATTCGTGATTCGCGCTGATCGATTTTTCCACTTTGTTCTCCGATATCGGCCATGGCGATAAACTCTTCACGGCTGAATACATGGGTGGTTTTTCCGCGGGACACCAGCCGAGTGAGAAATTCAGAAATCCATATTAAAGGATACAACACCCAGATCAAAATCTGTACAAATTGTGCCGTAAGGCCCGCCAAAGAGCGCCAGTACAAGGCACCGATGGTCTTGGGGATGATTTCTGACAGAAACAGAATCATCAGAGTCATTAAGGCTGAAAACAAGCCGAACCAGGCACTGCCGAAAACCACTGTTGCTTTAGATCCAGACCCGATGGCACCTACTGTATGGGCAATAGTGTTCAAGGTTAAAATTGCGGCGAGAGACTTGTCCACATTGTCTTGTTTTAATTTTTTCAACAGTGCTGCGAGTTTTGGCTTTCTGCCTTGCAGTTCTGCGATATAAGACGGGGTGATGCTCAGTAGAACCGCTTCGGCCACACTACAGAGAAAAGAAAAAACCAGTGCCATTAGGATGTAGGTTATTAGCAGAACGACATCCCTTTGAGAATATCCACCATTTGACGAACCAACAGCAGTTATCCCCGCTATAGCATGACCTCCCAGTACAAAGTGGATAATCATAGTAACAATCGAAAACCGGGCCATATTTGAGAATAGCTGAATCATTTTTTTATACCAATCAAATCTGAAAAATATTTTTGCTTTTCCGAAAAACTCCAGAAGAATTGAGATCTTCAAATTTCAATAATTAGTAAGCCATTGTAGATATAATTTCGATGAAACTCCAGGCAATCAATACACAGAAGGTGACATGGATCATCGTTAATAATATTGAGCTTATAAAGACTTAAGTCAGCTTGCCAGTATCTCAGTTTTTCATCAAGCTGTGATTAATAGCAGCAATCACATGTTTTGCAAATCATTCGATATGATTTGGATATGCAACGTTACTAAACGACCACAACGAAGAACCCGTTATCGGGGGAATCTGGGGCACCCTCGACTTTCGCTCAATTAGGGTTATATCTTTAATTTGTATCTCATTCATCTCGATGAACAATTTCAGGAGAAAATGCAGGCAAACAAACGGCTATATATTCTGCCCCTTCTGAACCCGGTGTACTGTATTGAACCCATTCCCCTGAAGGAACAATAACTGATTCTCCTTGATAAATATCAGTGGTACCATCTTTTGTTGCTACCCTTAACATTCCTTTAAGTACAATGGTATATTCATTGAATTCAGGCTTCTGGCCTGGTTCTATCCATCCAGTCGGGCTCTTCATTCTTGCGATGCTCAGATCGTCAGTCCCAGAATTGACACGCCCAATAAATTCTTCTATGATTTTAGGCTTATTGCCCGCTGCTTGAATAATGGTAGGTTTGTCTATTTTAATCATATTTTACCTGTCCTATTCTGTAGTGATATAACGTGCTATTCAGCCTCAGCGATAGCTGTCGGCTGAAATAGCGAGGTTATGCTTTTTTCTCAAACACCGTAAATCTTTTCAAATATCCTTGTTTATAATAAAAATCGAAGACAGATTCATTTCCTTCTGCTACCGAAATATTTATCTTTTCGATATTTTTTGATTTCAACCATGTTTCAGCTTCTGAGATCAACCTTTCACCGATACCTTTCTTCCGATATTCAGGTTCAATAAATATAGAATCGATCTCTCCAAGCTTGTCATCAACAGATACTATACAATATCCAATACGCGCGTTTTCGACCTCGGCAACAAATACGGCAATATCTTCTTTCTTTTTTATTTGTTGTTGCCGTACTTCAAATGTAAATGAATAAAAATGCTCCTTGAAATTGGTTGAAAGCGTACCATGATGTTTGTTCAACTCCTCCCACATCGGCCGAATCAGGGAGATGTCATTTTTTTCGATTTTTCTAATATTCATATCCCACAATTTTTTCAACACATAGAAAGCATAACATTGTTATTCAATAGACGTCTCGTTTTTATTCCATATGGGGATGTTAAATAGACATCTTGTTAATATCCCCAATCGGGACAAAAAATAGCCAGTTTCTATTTACCACGAAATTCATTGGCAAAATCTTGATTTTTACTATTGGAAAACCATCTCCATAAATTTTCCTCCTGTGCGTTTCACAACTCATCTGAGAGCTTTCTCTTTTCAGCACATCTGATGGTTAAGCCGTTGTGAAAACATAATTTCTTTTGTTTTCGCTTATCCATCCAGTATCGCCATTCGTCTTTTTTCAAATCAGGAGTCCTGTGTTCTGGAGGCCTACCGTAACTGACAAGCACCGCTTTCTTGCTCATCCCCACTACTATTTTGCCCTGTTTAATAGCATCGATCTCCGTTTCGGACATATCCTTGGATAGATCATCAAAAGTTTTTTCCGTAAACAGGTAATTCTTATAATCCTTTATTGATTTGCCACGGTGCCACATTGTATTGAAACCCATTCTATATTTTTTCTTGCTGCCGGCTTTTTTAAAATAAATAAAATGATTAAAATCTTGTTCACTATACTTGACTTTTACATGGGAAACCTCCGTGCCGGCGGGAATAAAATCACCCATCTTGTAATTAATACATTTCATGTACTTATGAACCCAAATATTGCAGGCTGTATATAGTTTCTTTTTTTTCGATTCCCCTGAATGTGTTATTGTAGAATTACCCAAAAGAATAAACGCCGACAATACAAACACCACAACAAATAATCTTTTCATAATAATACCCCCTTTTATCTTTAATAGTAATCTCGGCAACCCAAACAAGAACATCATCAATGAACCTGGTCTTAACCGGTTTTTGCTTTGTATTTTTCACCGATATATTTTTTAATATTCATTAAATAGTTTATGGCCTGCATGAGGTCAAGCACAAACTATATGGCAATTTTAAGTTATTTAAAAGTGGTTAGGTATATCTATTTTCGCGGAAAAAAGATGAAATAGTGTTGTCATTGTTCATTATAGATACTACATTAAAAATTAAACTTTTAGAGAAAGAAGTCAAAAAAGTAAAATGAGCAAAACCTCGGAGAAATCTAATGAAAGCCGAAATTAAAAAGATAATAGGAAAGACCATTAAAGGAGTAGCCGTTGGAGAAGGATCGCGAGGAACACAATCGCAAATCTTTTTAATCTTTACGGACAATACATTTTACGAAATTTTCTCGGAAAATCATATTTCTGTTACTAGCGGACTAAAAAAAGGCGGCATCAATGCTGTATTAAAATCTTTACCTCCCAAAAATGAAGTGATTTACAATTACGACGATTCTCTCTTAACGACCAATTGACGGTCTCGTAATTAGATTTAACCATACAGCCAAAAGAGAGTTTTGGGTGTAGCAGAAGACAGATAATTTAGGACAAAGCCTGCCATGGTGGGTGTTTATCATTCACAACGGCAAAAGCTCTATTGAAAAAATCTTTATTGAAAGAAAAAAAGGCCATATATGATAGAGAAGAAGCGAGAAAATCTAAAATACGACCAGCAGGGTTCGGATGCTAAAAAAAAGGTTAAATTGGATGGAAAAAGAAGGTTTGGAATTTGACGTATTTCCAAAAGATGTGGAAGCCGAATCTTGCTTTTTCTGTGCTAGAACCTCAACACGAAATCAATCAATGTAAGAAGCATTAAAAATAGAAGAAGCGTGAAATTGCTAGAAATTAAAAATCTTTCCATTTTCTGATTCCTTTCTAAATGATGATAGTTCTGTATTTTAAGAATCTATTAAACAGCCACATTTATATACATATATAGCACAATTTGTGCCAAAAAATTGACTATTCTGCTATTTATTATGAATACAATTAGATAGATCGATTAAAGGTTAAGAAAAGATTGTTGAAAAATATAATTTTGTGAACTAAACGACTCAACCTGTATGAAAAAGTATTCATTTTAATTTTAGAGTTTTTCCACAATTCTCTTCCTACTTTGAAGAGTATTTCTGTATTTCAGATCCGATTTTATTCAAAATATCTATAAAACCCTTTGAGCTGCGCAAGGCATATTCTTCACCAGTGTTGGGCGGAAAACCATAGTAGCGCTTTTTGATTGGTTCTTTGTGAAGGAACCAATCGTAAAATATTTTTTCTCCTTTTTGATATAATGATATGTCTCCAGAAACCTGGCCGCCTGGACATCTATAACCAGAAAAATTATTTCTGTCGCAATAGGGTGTTGATTCTATCTCTATAAACACAAAGCTTTTTTCCGTTTTTTTATTATTAGTGTATACTACTTCTAAACCTGATGCTTTCTCCAAAATATTTTTTGCATATCTCTTAACGTAATGAAGATCTAACTTTTTATAGCTGGCTTTTTTGGTCATCGAATCATAGCTTGATTCTAATTCAATTACCAAAAGCAGTTTATCGATGTCCTTTAGAATACTTTTGTGGGATTCGTCTATTAAAAAACCTTTAGGAGCAACGCAGCCCATACTAAAAATAATCAAAAAACAAGATAGGATTATAGCGTTTTTCAATTTAATCTCCTTCCAATTTATATGATTTTATTAGTTCTGAGTTTTTTATAATTTTTATTTGCGTCCTTCTGATTTTCAAAAATCCCTTCAAAATTAATCAGACCCTTTTCAACAAGCAATTGTGTCAACGCTGTTAGCAATCATGATTTCTTCGAATGTGACAAGTTCTTTTGGATCAAACTTTTTTACCATTGAGCCTCCTTTAGGGATGATGAGCAATTCTTATCATTAAGGTTGTGGGAAAGCAAGAAGACTGCCTTGATTTTTTTGAGCAGATAGTTTACATTAATCTGATGCCACAACATTCTGTAAAACTGAAATATTGGAAAAATTTTACAGGTTTAGAAAGGTTGGGATTTTAGGATATAGTCTCTTAATTAATCACAGCTTGATGTAAAACTGAAATAATGGCAAGGTGTACGAAATGAAAATTCTATTTTAGTCGAAAAATTCTATCAAACTACCTAAGGGAATATTTTGTCTACCAAGCCTTAGACAGTCTGTATACGAATGGAGAGTTTATGTAATGAAATGGAAAAATATAAAAACAATTGTCCAATTAATAATCGTAATTGTGATGGGTTCCACAACTATGTGCTATGCCACTGCCTCCGTTGAATGGAATGTCCTAAAGACTTTGCAATTAGAGGCGGCGCCTATCGATGTTGCAGTTTCTACGGATGGAAAACTGATCTTTGTGCTCACGGAACAGGGACAAATCCTCATCTACTCGTCAGGGGGTCCATTAAAAGACAAAATTGAAGTTGGCAATCACTTCGATCACATCAAGGTAGGCCCAAGAGGAAAGAATCTTATCCTCAACAGCCGCAAAAATAAGTTGGTACAAGTCATAGCGCTTGATTTTATCCAAGACATCAATGTGTCCGGTTCCCCTTTTAAAGGATCAGAAGATGCAGCTGTTGTGGTCGCCGTTTTCGATGACTTTGAATGACGGTATTGTGCCAGGCTTATGCCTTTACTCGAGCAGGTGCTCGAGAAATATCCAGATGATGTAAAAATTGTTTTTAAGAATTTTCCTCTCAGGAACCATAAGTTCGCCATGAAAGCTGCGACCGCGGCGTTGGCTGCCGAAAG
>CAJHXW010000103.1_pt1 | contig 18742 bp, 17 predicted proteins | sample 9198581 | NCBI WGS metagenome assembly CAJHXW01 (sample SAMEA7708328, study PRJEB35096) | sediment metagenome | biome: marine neritic benthic zone biome [ENVO:01000025]; feature: sediment [ENVO:00002007]; material: shallow marine sediment [ENVO:03000034] sea grass bed [ENVO_01000059] ...
GCTAATGGTACGCGGGCTCATCTCCAAACAGCAGCTTACATGTAGAGGCCACTTTTAATTTCAAAACCAGATGGTTTTGAGATATTATCCGGTATTAGCATCGCTTTCGCAATGTTATCCCCGATTCAGAGGTAGATTACCCACGCGTTACTCACCCGTGCGCCACTTTACTATCTTTAGCAAGCTAAAGAGTTCTCGTACGACTTGCATGTGTTAAGCACGCCGCCAGCGTTCATTCTGAGCCAGGATCAAACTCTCCAATTAAACTATGCCGGTCCATTTTATCTGATAAACAGATAAAAAAGACACGACGAATTAACTTTAGACCCGACTTAAAATTTCTGTCACTATTTAGTTTTCAAAGATCAAAAATAAAATTAAAATCATACTTTAGTTACAAAAATCTTAAAGTATAAATTAAACAGGATTGCTCAAATACACTGCCCAAACCTGTCTTGTCAACTACTTTTTTGGATTTTTTTGAAAAAGACACCCTCTTTTAAAAAAGAAAATATATGTACAATTAGTACTTATCTTTGTCAAGTTTAATTTTGTTATTTTGTAATATTTATTTTGTGAAATCTTTTTTTTCCGGCTCTTAATACAATCGTTTGCTTTTCATCAAGGTCATCCCCATTAATAAGCTGGTCAAAAGACTTTACACGCTCGTTGTTAATATATGCTCCGCCCTGCTGTATCAACCTTCTGGCAGCACTGCTGGATGATGCCAACCCAACGGTGCAAAACAGTTTAAAAGCCGGTATACCAGCTTTTAATTCTGTTTCATCGACAGATGAATCGGCTATTTCCATCGCAGTGACATCATCCGCGACCACGTTATCTTTTACCGATTTTTGAAGATCCTTCTGAAATTCAGTATGTATCCGGCTCGAAGGCAATATATTCTTTGAAATAGAACGAGTTCCAAAATGACTGGCGCTTTTCTGATATGCCTTTTCGGCCTCATCCTTCCCATGGGCTAGTAAGGTCGTTTCAAATGCTAAAATAATTTTAGCTGTATTCAAATCTGAGCCATCTAATTTTCTAATATCCCTGATTTCTTCCATGGGCAAAAACGTAAAAAGTGCCATAAAACGTTCTACATCCCTATCATCTGTGTTTATCCAGTACTGGTAATATTCATATGGCGATGTTCTGTCATCAGCGAGCCAGACCGCACCACTGGCTGTTTTCCCCATCTTTGCCCCACCACTCGTGGTAATCAAAGGAAAAGTGACACCGAATACGGTTTCCTGTCGCATCCTGCGAATAAGCTCAACCCCTGCCACTATGTTTCCCCATTGATCACTACCACCCATTTGCAGTCTGCATTTCTGGCTGTTATAAAGTTCTAGAAAGTCATAGGCCTGAAGCAACATATAATTAAATTCTATAAAATTTAAGCCTTCATCAGATTCCAGACGTATTTTGTAGCTTTCTGCTTTTATCATACGATTTACTGAAAAATGACGCCCCACATCTCTTAAAAACGGGATATATTTCAATTTAGTCAGCCAGTCCGCATTATTGAGCATCAGGGCTTTGTCATCTCTAAAATCAATAAATCTGGATAGTTGCTTCTTGATACCCTGTGCGTTTTTTTCCACCAACTTCGGTGTTAGCAGTTGTCTCATCTCAGTCTTGCCGCTGGGGTCTCCGACAAGCCCCGTCCCTCCACCAACAAGGGCAATAGGTCTATGTCCATGTCTTTGCATATGAGCAAGCGACATGATTGGCACAAGGCTGCCGATATGAAGACTAGAGGCTGTTGGATCAAAACCGATATAACAGGTAATTTGCTCTTTATCAGCGTATCTACGTAATTTTTCGTCGTGCGTCGTTTGTTCTATAAATCCTCTTTCAAGTAAAATATCGATCACATTCATAATTCATCCACCTGGACTTGATAAGTTGTAAACATACTGTTCATTTGAACTGCGAATCTTAAAAGAATCCACACCTTCAGCCAACATTAATCGTGCAACGACAAATACCTGTGTATAATCCAGCCGACTAAAAATACACCTACACGGGCATTCAGATGATATGGTTTTAAGGAAACTCGCTGTTTGAAGGCACGCTTTAAATACGGATTATTTTTTACAGTTTTTGAAAAAGCTACCATGTCAAATAACTGTTAAGCAACTACTTATTTGCATACTCTACAGCCCTTGTCTCCCTTATAACCATTACCTTTATTTGGCCGGGAAACGTTAATGATTCTTCTATTTTTTTTGCAACATCTCTGCTTAGCATGGTTGCATCTTCATCTGAAATAATACTGCTTTCAACAATCACACGAAGCTCCCTGCCGGCTTGAATTGCATATGTGTTTGAAACACCTCTAAATGAATTCGCTATTTTTTCAAGGTCTTCCAGCCGTTTGATATAATTTTCAAGCAGTTCCTTTCGAGCCCCTGGCCTGGCCCCTGACAAACCGTCTGCAGCTTGTACTAAAAAGGCATAAACAGAAGATGGAGGAATATCTTCATGGTGAGACTCAACTGCGTGTACAACTCTTCTGGATTCATTGTATCTTTTTGCAAGTCTGGCGCCTATCAGGGCGTGAGGGCCCTCTACCTCATGATCAACCGCCTTTCCGATATCGTGTAACAGACCCATACGTCTTGCCAGTTTTTGATTCAATCCCAATTCAGCAGCCATGATACCACATAAAAAACCCACCTCTGTTGAATGCTGCAAAACATTCTGAGCATAACTTGTACGGAATTTTAGTTGACCGATTAACTTGATAAGCTCACTATCAACTCCGTGAATACCCAAATCAAATGCCGCTTGCTCCCCGGCTTCTTTAATGACCTGGTCAACTTCTCTTTCTACTTTTTTTACAACATCCTCAATACGTGCAGGATGTATTCTCCCATCCGAAATCAAACGCATTAAAGACAAACGGGCAACCTCTCTCCTGACAGGATTAAAACCCGAAAGAATGACAGCTTCAGGTGTGTCGTCTATGATGAGGTCAATTCCGGTTGCTGCTTCTATTGCACGAATATTACGCCCTTCCCTACCAATTATTCGGCCCTTCATTTCGTCGCTTGGAAGCTGAACAACTGAAACCGTCCTCTCCGCAACAAAATCACTGGCATATCGCTGAATTGCTGTTGCCATAATATTCTTGGCTTTTTTATCCGCTTTTTCTTTTGTTTCGTTTTCTATCTTTTTGATCAGCCTGGCGCCTTCATGCCGTGCTTCGTTCTCCATTGCCCTTATTAACAATTCTTTGGCTTGGTCTGCCGTCAGTCCGGAAATTTGTTCAAGATGTCTTTTTTGTTCTTCAATTAACTCTCTATGTTCTTTTTCGCTTTGTTCAATATGCTCTTCCTTTTTTGCGAGCTTTTTTTCCTTTTTAAAAATATCACGATCTCTTCTTTCTAATTGTTCTGTTTTTCGTTCAATATTTTCCTCTTTTTGGATGATTCTCTTCTCCCGCTTTTTAAACTCAATTCGTGTATCCTTGGTATCCGCATCAAATTCACTTTTCATCTTGAAAAGTTTGTCTTTTATTTCAAGATCTGCCTCTTTAATAAGCGTTTCTGCCTGTCTCTTGGATTCCTCTAATATTCGAGAAGCCTCCCCCTTGACAGTTTTGATTCGCTGGGAAAGCATTTTCTCTTTAAGCCAAAATGCAATAATAAACCCTGCCGCAAAGCAGGCTATTCCTAGTAATATAATATATTCATCCATTGTATATCTCCTTATAAAAGGAAACGGCTATTATAGACCTTTGCAAACATGGCTCTCCCGCCATCAGCGGAATATCAGGCTCAAATGTCAACCCTCAATCCGCCTCAGGCGGACCTGTGGTTGATCAGCTTCGCGAGTCGCCTTTCTTGAGCTCGAACAGATAAGCGAAAACTCCGAAAATCACCATTTTCCAAAAAATGGTCTATCTTATCGCCGGTTGTAAAGTTATTTTAACCTGAGAATTCACTAAAAGCTGAACGATTTATCATAAAGAGACGTCCCGGGATCATGATGCAAAAAAGGTTGAAAAATACAAAAATCCCCACCAGATCGATGATTTTCGCCCCACCACCTGGATGAAAGCGCAACAAATCGGGACATAGCTATTTAAAATGGTTCAATTCAGGTTAAACTGCGTCTGTTAGATGAGGAAAAAAGGAAGGGCCGGAAATACAATTTTCCAAAGCGGTGTTATATATTCATTGGATATGACTGAAAATTTAAACGTATTAAAAATTAGCTAAAATCTTAAAATTTATACATTTCAAAAATCTAAATAAACTTTAGTTAAAATGGAATCCCCGCCATAATGCCGTGTTGGCAGGTCTTTGAACCATGGTTCAAAGTGGGCGCCATATAGCTTCTTCAGGCTTTTCTGTAGAATCAGAACATGCACACCAAAACCAGGGACAGCTCCCGTTAAATGAATGTTGGATCAAAGAGTAACTTCCAATCACGGACACGGCAGGGATCACGTTTATTCCAATGAAATATAAGCACGGCTTTTACAAAATGGCATTTTCGTTCCCGCCATCGGCGGGACATCGGGCTTAAATTTCAATCCTCGAAATATTCTATATATTCCAGTGGTTGAAATTTTTGCCTTGTTTGCACTCGAACAGATAAGTGCAGACTTAGAAAATTACCATTTTTCAAAGATCTCCAAACACACAAACAGGCCGGATACTTCTGATGGCCAGCAAGAAGGTACACCTTTTGTTTTAGCCAACAAATGTGTTAAAAAATAATTACCGTAAAAAGCAGTCTGATCTTCTCAACTGGTTGCAACTTGTAAAAACCACTTATGTCTTTTATTGCACAAACGCATCTAATGAGCGTATCAGGCCAGATGATTGCTTTGAAATTGTATGAATGAAATCCGAATGTTTTTTCTTCAGCTCCATATTTTCATTAGCTATGTTCAGTGCGGCCAGAATCATAATGGCAAATTTTGAAATATTTGATGATTTAATTGATTGTTGTGCTTCAACTTTACTTACCTCTTTTACAAGATAATCAGCCACATCATTTGCCATTGTAATTTCTGATTCGGCTTTGAATGTATAAGACCTCCCAAAGAGTTCTATTGTTACAAGTTCTTCCAATGGATTTATATCCTGCCTCTTTTAAGTATTTGCTCTGTTGACCGTTATTACTCAACTTTCGTAATATCCTCAAGTCTGACCAGCAAACTATCAATCTTCGACCGAATTAAGGCCCTTTCCTTTAAAAATTTACTTTCCGCCTCAGTCTTTTTTTGAAGCTCCTCCTCTAATCCTTCTATTTTATTAATAAGTTCTAAATTGGTCGTCTCATGTGATTTACAAGCCTCTATCACTCGTTCAACTTTATGTTCAATTTCTTCAAACTGCTGTATAACATCCTCATTATCCAATTTTCTGCCTCAAAACAGTTTTAAACAGTATAATCTATTACGCTTGCTAAAGTCAAGATATAATACTCATTCAGTTTTCTATTGTTGGCAGTCATATAAAAAGTCTTTAATAATCCGGATGGCATCGTTCCAAGGCTCACATTCACGCCGTAACGGTTATTTAAGAACGAGACGACATTACCTTTATCGAGTCCCTGGAAAAACCCACCAGCGCAGCAGCTGGAATTTTTTACGATGCCATCATTATTTTTTCAGCCTCTTTTAGCTGTTTTCTGTTGTTAATGCCGAAAAATTCCTTATCATCATTTCCCACAACAGCTCCAACAAGTTTTTTTTCTATATTCCCCATTTCAATAATATCAGTCAGGTAAAATTCACCTTGAGCGTTATTCGATTTGATTTTTCCCACTGCATCTACCAAAAAGTTCTTTCTTACACAGTAAATACCTGTATTAATCATTTTGATTTGTTTTTGCTCTTTATTTGCATCCACTTCCTCAACTATTTTTGAAACATGGTCTTTATTATCATACAAAATCCTTCCGTAACCTGTAGGATTATCTTTTTCGACGGTTAAAAGTGAAACATCGCATTTGGTTTTAACATGATCATTAACAAGTTTAATTACTGTATCAGCAGTGAGGAGCGGAACATCCCCACACAATATAACCACCTCTTCACAATAGTCGGGGATTAAAGACAATGCACACGAAACCGCATGTCCGGTTCCAAGCTGTTTAGCCTGGTATGCATATTTCACTTTGGCTTTTTCAGAAACAATCCTTCTAACCTCATCCGCCTGATTTCCTATGACAAGGATGACATCATTTCCGGCGACTTTTGTTGCAGTTTGTACCACATATAAAATCATGGGTTTCCCCAGAATTTCGTGGAGAACTTTCGCTTTTGTCGATTTCATCCTTGTCCCCATACCTGCAGCAAGTATGATTACAGCCACATTATTTTTTATTGATTGCATAGAGTTTCCCGCTTTTATCAATTATTTTTACAGAAAAAGGGCAAACCAAATAAACCGGTTTACCCTTTTATATTTAAATCCATTTTTAACCCCAAAGCAACAGGGCTTTAATTTATATGTTTTAAATAAGGCTACTAATTTCCAAATTGGGCTAGATTTACCCTTTCAACCGCTCTAGCCAGAGCGACTTTGGCTCGGTTAAAATCAATATCTTCTTTAGACCGATCCTCAGCCAGGCGTTTTTCTGCTCTTTCCATGGCAGCTTTTGCACGCTCAATATCAATGTCTTCTCTTCTTTCGGCCGACTCTGCCAGCACAGTCACTTTATCAGGAAGCGCTTCTGCAAACCCGTTGTTAACAAACACGTATTTATCAGTCCCGCCGGCATCTTTATAGCGAATCGTACCTATTTTAAGGGTGGTTAAAAAAGGTGTATGGCCAATAAGAACTCCGAACTCGCCGAGAGAACCGGGAGCCATTACAATTTGGGCTTCCTCGCTGATAACAGATTTTTCAGGGGTAACCACTTCTAATTTAATATTTTCAGCCATTATTTTAACCTCTCAGCTATGCTGCTGCAGCCATTGTTTCGGCTTTTTCAATTGCCTCTTTAACACTTCCAACCATGTAAAATGCCTGCTCCGGAAGGTCATCGTGTTTTCCTTCAACTATTTCCTTGAAACCGTTAACCGTATCTTCGATCTTTACGTAAGATCCGGGTGTGTTTGTAAAAACTTCGGCCACATGAAAGGGTTGTGACAGAAAGCGCTGAATTTTTCTTGCACGGGACACGGTAACCTTATCTTCGTCTGACAGTTCATCAATGCCCAAAATAGCAATAATATCCTGGAGTTCAGTATATTTTTGAAGAATTTGCTGTACCTGTCGGGCCACCTGGTAATGTTCATCACCAATATAGGCGGCATCCAGAATCCTTGATGTTGAATCAAGCGGATCTACCGAAGGGTAAATACCAAGCTCAACCAGTTTACGGGAGAGAACCACGGTACCGTCCAAATGCGCGAATGTGGTTGCCGGGGCAGGGTCAGTCAAGTCGTCTGCAGGAACGTACACACACTGAACCGCTGTAATAGATCCCTTATCAGTTGAGGTAATTCGCTCCTGGAGTTCACCAAGGTCAACAGCCAGAGTCGGTTGGTAGCCCACAGCTGAGGGCATACGTCCAAGAAGAGCGGACACTTCGGAACCTGCCTGTGTAAAACGGAAAATGTTGTCAATAAAGATAAGAACGTCCTGTCCTTCTTCATCCCTGTAATATTCAGCAGCTGTCAGAGCGGAAAGCGCCACACGGGATCTTGCCCCGGGAGGTTCGGTCATCTGCCCATAAATCAGTGCTGCTTTTGGAAGCACGCCCGCATCCTTCATTTCATGATAAAGGTCGTTGCCTTCACGGGTTCTCTCACCCACGCCGGCAAAAACAGAGATGCCCCCGTGCTGCATGGCGATGTTGTGAACCATTTCCATCATGATAACGGTCTTGCCCACGCCTGCTCCGCCGAAAAGACCCATTTTTCCTCCTCGTGGAAAAGGGACAAGCAAATCGATAACCTTAATACCGGTTTCAAGAACACGTACCGTTGTGTCCTGCTCGGTAAATGCCGGGGCTTCACGGTGAATGGGAAGCATCTTTTCCTGGCTTACCGGACCGAGCCCGTCAACAGGTCTTCCGACAACGTTGAGCACCCTTCCTAGACCTGCTTCTCCAACAGGCATCATGATCGGTTTGCCGGTATCCTTTACTTCCTGCCCTCTCATCAGACCGTCGGTCACATCCATGGCAATGGTTCTGACCACATTGTCACCAAGGTGCTGAGCGACTTCAACAACAAGGTTACCCTCTTCATCGCTTATGGATGGGTTGCTTATCGTAAGCGCCGTATAGATCGTAGGCAGATTACCCTGTTCAAACTCGACGTCAACCACAGGCCCCATAACCTGAGTAATTTTCCCAATATTCTCTCCCATCAATATACCTCCTATATGTAAAATACAGTATTTATTTTCTTATCCCTTAAGTGCTTCAGCGCCGCCGACGATATCCATCAACTCTGCGGTAATTGCTGCCTGTCGTGCCTTGTTATATGCCAGCGTTAAATTTTCAATCATATCATTACATGCCGATGTTGCATTGTCCATAGCCGCCATCCGTGCCGCATGTTCGCTGGTTGAAGTTTCTAAAAGTGCGCTGTGCAACTGAACGTGGACACTTTTCGGAAGCAACTCCCCTAACAGGCTGTCAGCCGAAGGTTCGCAAATATGTTCGGCAAGGTACTCTTTATCTTCTGCTTCATCCTCAACCATTTCAATGGGTGGTATGGGAATCAGTTGTTTTAAAGTGGGAACCTGTCTTCCCATGCTTAAGAATTCCGCATAAACAACATAGACTTCATCATAGTTTCCGTTTAAATATCCCTCCACCATTTTTCGTCCTGCATTTACAGCCACATTAAATGCGAAAGTCGTTCCCACAACCCCAATGTACTCGTCTTCTATGGCCATACCGTTTTTTCGGCACCAGTCCCGTCCCTTTTTTCCAAAATTGGTAACCGAAACCTCAATATTTGTGCCGGCTTTTTCTTTTATGAACGAATCAGCCTTATCTATCAGGTTGACGTTGAATCCGCCGCACAGCCCCCTGTCTGAAGTACACAAAACCACATGGATTTTTTTAACCTCTTCACGAGGCATCAGTAACGGGCTGGCTTCCTCACCGGATTTAGCCGCCAGGCTCCCCAGTACTTCCGAAAATTTACCGGCATAGGGGCGAAAATTTTCCATATTTGTCTGAGCACCACGCAATCTTGATGTGGCAACCATATTCATGGCCTTTGTGATCTGCTTTGTTTTTTTAACCGCAGAAATTTTATTTTGTACATCTTTTAAACTTGCCATAAACCAAAGCCCTTATTTATTCCATTGCCGGTTTTGTATTGCATATTCAGATCATATCAAACCTGCATGCGCAACACATCACGCGGGCAATCAGTTATATTATTTAATTGTATCCTTAAACTCTTCCCCATAGGCAGTCAAAGCCTCTGCGATCATCTTGTCCAGATCATCAGAAATTTCTTCTTTTTCCTTGAGTTCAGAAAATATTTGTGAATACCTGTCTTCAATAAACGAATAAAGCCCGGCCTCGTATTTTCCAAGAACTTCAAGGGGATATTCATCAAGAAATCCTTTGGTTCCGGCATATAGGATGGTCACCTGTTTTTCCATTGGCAGGGGCTGATATTGCGGCTGTTTCAGTATTTCAACCAGCCTTGCGCCTCGTGTCAACTGTTTCTGTGTCGCAGCATCCAGGTCACTTCCAAAAGCAGCAAATGCTTCGAGTTCTCTAAATTGAGCCAGATCCAGTCGCAGTGTACCTGCTACCTGTTTCATAGCCTTAACCTGCGCAGCTCCACCAACCCTGGACACTGAAAGGCCGACGTTAATGGACGGTCTGACACCGGCAAAAAACAGGCCCGGTTCAAGATATATCTGACCATCCGTAATGGAAATAACATTTGTCGGGATGTAGGCAGATACGTCACCGGCCTGGGTTTCAATGATTGGAAGGGCTGTAAGCGATCCCGCACCAAGCTCGTCATTCATCTTGGCAGCCCGTTCAAGGAGGCGGGAATGATTATAAAAAATATCTCCGGGGTAAGCCTCACGTCCGGGTGGGCGCCTCAGCAGAAGTGAAACCTGGCGGTATGCCGCCGCTTGTTTGGAAAGATCGTCATAAATTATCAAGGCGTGCTGCCCTTTATTTCTAAAGTATTCTCCCATGGCACATCCTGCATAAGGAGCAATAAACTGAAGTGTCGCCGGATCACTGGCACAGGCAGATACAATGGTTGTATATTCCATGGCGCCATGTTTTTCCAGAACTGCGTGAACTTGAGCCACGGTTGACTTTTTCTGTCCACAGGCCACATAAATGCAATAGATATCCGTCTCCTTCTGTGCAATAATAGCATCAACCGCACATGCCGTTTTTCCTATCTGGCGGTCGCCAATGATAAGTTCCCGCTGTCCCCGTCCCACAGGTGTCATTGCATCAACAGCTTTAAGACCGGTATAGCAAGGCTCATGAACACCCTTACGGGCGATTACACCGGGCGCAACCATTTCAACCCGGCTGGTCTCCTTTGAATCTACTGGGCCCTTTCCATCCAAAGGTTCGCCTACAGCAGAAACAACCCGGCCAAGAACCGCTTCACCAACCGGCACCTCGGCAATCCTGCCGGTCCGCTTGACCATATCGCCTTCCTTGATGTGGATATCCTCACCCATAATGGCGCAACCCACATTGTCCTCCTCAAGATTAAGGACAAGCCCGAGGATATTACCCGGAAATTCAACGAGTTCCATGGCCATAGCCTTCTCAAGCCCATAAACCCTGGCAATACCATCACCCACTGACAAGACAACGCCCGTTTCACTGAGCTCAACCTTCTTGTCATAATCCGCAATCTGTTCCTTAATGATCTGACTTATTTCTTCAGCTTTTAGTTCCATTAGACACTCTCACCCCTTTTTAAAGATTCTCTCATATTGAGTAACTGTGTTTTAATACTTCCATCGAGAACAAGGTCCCCCATCCTTGTCACAATCCCACCGATTAAACCGGGATCTTGTTCAACCTCTAAAATTATATCCTTACCTGTCTTGGTTGACAGAGTCTTACGAATTTTATCAATGGTTCCAGATGAAAGTTCAGCAGCCGAAACCAGGCTTGCACGCGCAACACCTTTCAGTTCATCAGCCAGTTGCTGATAATAATCGTTTATATCGCGGATAAATCCAATTCTGCCCTTATCAAATAATAACATGAGAAATGATGTCATAACTGTGGAAAGACCAATCTTTTCGATTATCGCCTTTAACACATTTTTACGACCGGCAAAATCATACAGAGGATTACAAATCGCATGATCAAGCTCTTTTTCTTGCGAAAGTAAATTTGTAAATCCATCGAGTTCCTCTTTGTAAGACTCTGCCTTGCCATCCTCTTTTCCGATAAGCAAAAGCGCTTTGGCATAACGTCGTGCTATTGACAGATTTTTCATTATGCTACCACCTTTTCCAGATATTCATCCACCAGCTTGTCCTGGTCTTTGCCGGTAATTTTATTTTGAATAATATCCTCAGCCTTTACAAGAGCCTGCTCAAGTATCTCTTCATGCAGTTTGGATTTGGCCTTTTTAAATTCATTGGCAATATTTTTTTTGGCCTGTTCCTCGAGTTTTAAAGCTGCTGATTCCGCCTCTTTGAGTATTCTTGCTTTGGCCTCGTTTCGCTGCTTTACGTATTCTGCGACAATCTTTTCGGCTTCTTTATCTAATTTTAAAAATTTTTCATTATATTCGGCAAGCTTTTTTTCAGCCGCTTCTTTCTTTTCTTCCAGTTCGCCGAGTTGTTCTTTGATCCCTTTGATTCGGTCATTCAGTGCCTGCGAAACCGGTTTGCGCAGCAGGATAAAAAGACCGATAGCCAAAACAGCAAAATTCATAACCTTATAAGTGTCTGTGGCTAACCAGCCCTTCGATTCGCCCTCTCCACCACCGGAAGCTGCAACAACTCCTGAAAATAAAAAAAGCAGTAAGATTATGACAACAACCATAAACGTCCTGCTTTTAGTCATACTGTGCTTGTAGCCGATATTGGGCTTTTTTACCCCGGATTTATCCATTAAATAGCCCTCCCCAGAATTTTTTCACCAATTGCATTTGCAAATCCTTCAATTTCTTTAAGAAGGGACGTCTTTGCCACCTCTGCATCCTTTGCAATTTTTTCTCTGACTTCTGAAAGGTTAGCTTGGGCCTTCTTGTTTATTTTTTCGATTATCTTTTTCTCTTCTTCCGTAGCAGCCGTGAGCAGGGCTTCTTTTTCCTTCAAACCATTTGCCCTTGCATCCTTGATGCCGGAAGCAAAAGCCTCTTCCTTTTCTAGAGCATCCTTTTCGAAAGCTTCGATTCCTTCTTCAAGACCGGCAATCTTTTCCTTTCTTTGAATTAAGACACTTCGGATCGGTTTGTATAGTATGATGTTTAAAATAAAGATAAGAAAAATAAAATTGACCATCTGTATAAGAGTTGACCAGTCCGGCAATACGGTTATCGAACCTCCAGACTCTTCTCCTGAAGAACCAAGAGCAGTGGAGGCTGAAAAAAGCACCCCCACTGCTATAAAAAACACGAAAACCACAAAACCTTTCCGGCTTAGACCAGAAGATTTCATTTAAAGCACCCCCATCTGTGAATAAACTTTAAGTATTAAATGCAGAAAAAATGTAATATTGTCAAATATTACAACCTGCTAAAGATCTAATTTCATAAGCCCCGGCCGTCTATAACATCAGATAAAATAAATTGTCAAAGGTTTTTTGTATATTCATTTCTCTTTTTTAACCTCATCTGTAATCGGCTCATTTACAGAAGGCTTTAATGGTATATCCTTCTTCTTTTTCAAAGAAATTTTCTGATCTTTCATGATACAATTACCATTGAAAATACCTCCTTCGTCAACAGTTATCACAGGAGCTTGGATATCACCGATCACACGACCCGGAGGATAAATCTCAATTCTGTCCTGGGCATCTATTGTTCCGTTTACCCTGCCCATAATTATGGCAACTCCCACTGTTATTTTTGCATCAACCACAGCCTTCTCACCCACAATAACCGTACCTCCATCGCTTTTAATCTTTCCTTTTACATTTCCATCCAGCCTGATAGCCCCATGGAATTCTACTGTTCCGTCAATACTTGCATCGGATCCCAGAAAAGTAGATATAGAATCATGTTTCTTGCCTTTCTTCATATCTTAAGTATCCTCCTTAATTATTTGCATTTATTTAGCCTACTAAAAAATATGCCCAGATGAACATTCAGACAACCTATTTTTGAAAGCACTTATGGGTCGCTGAAATTAGAAAATAGAAAGTGGAAATTTGGTTTCATGCTTTTATACTGCTGACGAATACAATCAATTTTGGGCATATTTCTTCAACTTTTGTTCCATTTATTAAAGTTGTTCCAAAACATATCTAATAATGCTTCGGCCTGTTTGCGAACATTCAAGTCGTAAACTCGTTTCATCTCTGTCGAATTTCTGCTTTCCAATTTCAAATTTCAGGCCATGAACGCTTACCGACTATTCAAGCATAAAGCGTCTCATGCTCACATTAATTAATATTCCAACACTAACTATGGTAACAACAATAGATGACCCCCCATAACTGATAAACGGCAAGGGCACACCCACAACCGGCATAAGACCCATTACCATCCCTATATTAATCACAACCTGCCAGAATATCATCGCTGATATTCCGACTGAAAGAATGGTGCCAAAAGGATCCCTGCACCCGTAAGCTACATTTAGTCCTTTTATCAGCAACACCAGAAAAAGCAAAATAACAAATACTGAACCGGCAAACCCCCATTCTTCCGATAGAACTGAAAAAATAAAATCCGTATGTTGTTCGGGAAGAAAAGATAGCGCATTTTGTGTTCCTTTTAAAAATCCTTTGCCGGTGATCATACCCGAACCGATGGCAATTTTTGATTGAATAATATGGTAGCCTGCCCCCAGAGGATCCCGTTCAGGATTTATAAATGTTAGTATACGCCTTTGCTGATATTCCTTTAAAAAAAACCATACAACAGGAAAAGCCGTCATACACGAAATAATGATATATATAAATGATCGCCTTTCAATCCTTACAAAAACGGTGATTGAAGCGGCAATCAGAAAAACCACAAGCGCTGTTCCCAGGTCAGGCTGTCTTACGATTAAAATAAATGGAATGATGACCAGTATCGCAGGTTTAAAAAGATTGCGCAGTGTAAATCCCCGTGTATATGCATGCTTTGAGTAGTATCGAGCCAGAATAATGATAACAGCAATCTTAACCAGTTCCGATGGCTGAATCGACAGAGGGCCTATCATCAGCCATCTTTGTGACCCGCTTACATATTTGCCAAGGAATAAAACAGCGATCAAAAGTATAATACAAACCACATAAATCGTATACGCCCACCTGTTTAATAATTTATAATTAAATAAACATGAAAAACCCATTAATATCAGTCCGACACAAAACCATACCATTTGCTTGATATAAAATATTTTACCGAGTGCAGGTTCTCCGGCTGTTACGACGCTGTACAGCATAATAAAACCCAGACAGCTGAGCAAAAGCATCAGCCCCAATAAACCCCAATCAAAATATTGTATAAATCTTCTGTCAAACATTGTTATTTCGTTTTAATAAAAAAAATCCTTATTGTCCTTGCGCTGTGTGGTTAACCTCTGGTTTTGAAATTTGAGCTGTTATCTGCCTTTCGTACTTATTTTCCCGCAAGTAAGTTTTTATCATTTCTCTTGCAATGGGAGCAGCAGACCCGGAGCCATGTTCTCCATGTTCCACAACCACAGCAACAGCCATCTTAGGGTTTTCGGAAGGTGCATAGGCAATAAACCAGGCATGCGGTTTCAGGTGGTCAGGGACGTTTTCTTTTTCATCTGTTTCATCTCTATCCTCTTTTCGGCTGACCACTTCGGATGTTCCTGTTTTGCCACTGAATTCGATCCCGTGTATTCTGGAACCCCGGGCCGTTCCTTTTTCACTGTTTACTACGCCCCACAACCCTTTTCTCACGAGCTCCAGTGTCTTTGAAGAAACGCGCATTTTCCCAAGAATTTGTGGTCTGCTTTCCCTTAATACTCTTCCTTCAGCAGATTCTAGTTTTTTTAATATCTCAGGTTTATATCTGGTTCCTCCGTTTCCAATGGTCGAAATCAGCGCCGCCATTTGAATCGGTGTCACAAGGTTAAATCCCTGACCAATGGCTAAGGAAAGTGTTTCACCTTCCTGCCATTCGATACCGAAACGACGCTTCTTCCAAGCGGCGGTAGGAATAAGACCGCTGGTTTCCCGGTCGAGATCAACCCGGGTCGATGATCCCAATCCGCAGCTATTGGCATATTCTTTCAGTTTATCTACACCAACTGCCAATCCAATTTGGTAAAAAAACACATCGCAGGATTCAGTAATGGCATCGCTCACCGTTAACTTGCCATGCCCCGATTTTTTCCAGCAGCCATATTCCCGTTTTCCGAATTTAAAAAATCCTTTGCATGGTTCTAATGTGGTTTGAAAGTCCACAATACCCTCTTCCAGCCCCGCAATCGCTGTAACTATTTTATAAGTAGAGCCCGGTGGATATTCTCCTTGTACCGCTCTGTTTGTCAAGGGTTTTAAAGGGTCAGAGACAAATGATTCCCACTGATCATGGGACATTCCGCCTACAAATGTATTTTGATCAAATGAGGGGTTGCTTGCCATAGCAAGGATCTGTCCATTGGACGGATCCATCGCGACCGCCGCCCCAATAACACCTTCTAAAAGTGCCTCGGCTTTTTCTTGCACTGCCTGGTCAATGGTAAGATAGAAATTATATCCGGGTTCCGAATGGACAGTGCTTAATACCTTAATCACCTGACCAACCGCGTTAACCTCAACCTGCTTGCCTCCACGTTTTCCTCTTAAAAATGACTCGTATGCCTTTTCAGCGCCAAACTTTCCAATTAAATCGCCCTGTCTGCATCCGGAATATTTACCGCTGCTTAATTCATTTGGATTGATTTCACCCATATACCCGATTAAATGCGCGGCACTTTGCCTGTTAATGTAATGTCTTCTGGGATTTGCATTTACGACAATACCGGGAAGTTCATATTTGTGAACCTCAACAGCAGCCATTGTATCACGCCCGATATCCTGTTTTAATAAAAGCGGCTTGTAGAGTGAAATGCCTTTTTTAGACGCAACCTTCATCATAAGTTCATCTGCCGGAGTATGAATATAAGCGGATAATTTTTTTATTGTTTCCTTAACCGGGTGGGCATCTTTTAATATGATGCTAACATCAAAGGACGGGCGATTATCCACCAGGAGTTTGCCTCTTCGGTCAAAAATCATCCCTCTTGAAGGGTCTATATTTTGTAACCTTATACTGTTATTTTCCGAAAGTCTCTTGTATTCCTCCCCCTTGATTACCTGCAGGAAAAAAAGTCGCATTAAAAGTATGGAAAAGGCAGCGATCACACAAACCAAAATCCCGATAACACGTTGTTTATACCAGTTACTGTCTGCAGTTTTCAGATATTTGCTCAAAGCCTTACCTATTTATTAGACTATTATTTGAAATACCTTTTTTTTGTACAATATACTGATTGATCATTTTATTTAAGCTTCGATGACAGTAGTCCAATGACACAAGAAAGAGTGATCCCGTTACTACCGCCCATAATAATTGAATCGCAACACTTCGTAAAACAGTTAGGGAAGATTTAAACCCGGAGTCCAAAATAGAAACGGTTACTATAAATATTAAATTTTCTATCAATACGCCCGAGACCACAATAAACGGTAAGCGAAAGCTTCCTTCCAGGCGCAATATTTTTGTAATCCCGCGCACACTTAAAAATAACCAGAAATAAGCTGTTATGTATAGCATGAAAGGTGTTGATGAGAGACTATCCATTATAAATCCAAGAAGAATCACAACAGGGAGGCTTTCGCGGGCAGGCCGATATACACCGAGGTAGATCACAAATAGAGCCGGCAAATCATAAAAATTATCAAACAAGGGAAAGTGCGGCAAAATTGTTGTCTGAAAGATTATCAAACAACAAGAAACGCCTAAATAAAAGCCGTATGTCATTATTTGCTCACAAACTCATACTTTTTGGGATTCAGTATAACCAAAACCTCTTCAAGTTTTTCAAAATCAATATACGGAACAATCCTTACTTCCTGGAAAACTCCAGAGTTGCGTCTAACCACTTTTTTAACATCTCCGATAGGCAGTCCCTTTGGGAAAACACCATCGAGACCTGAAGCAACAATCTTATCCCCAACCCTGACATCATCCTTGCGTAAAACATATTTAAAGAGACATTCCCCTGTTGCCTCGCCTTTTATAATCCCACGGGCCCTTGTCCTTTGTACCAGAGCATCTACGGAACTGTTCCGGTCTATGATCAGCATAACTTTTGCATAACGTGATGAGACATCAACCACCTGTCCGGCAATACCTTGCGGGATAACAACGGGCAACCCCCTTTCAACACTATCAATACTTCCTTTGTCTATGATAACAGATTTAAACCAGGAAGATGGATCTGCGCTTATAACTTCGGCCGCTAAAACCTGGGTGGTGGTCGTCTCCTTGAAATTAAGCAAATCTCTCAAACGCTGATTTGAAAGTTCTACCTCATTGTACTGACTGGTTTTTTCAACAATCCGACTTAACCTTTGTTTCAGCTTCTCGTTTTCCTGCGCAACTGAAACAAGGTGAAAGTAGTGACTCCATATTCCTTTTGTAAAACGTATTGAATCGGTAACCGCCTCTTGTACTGGAGCAATAAAATAAATAGCGACTCGTCCGAAGCCGAATGAACGATAGCGACTGCCGGAAATATAAAGGATTGTAATATTGACAACGATCAGAACAATCGCGCCAATAATCAACAGCATTTTTTTTGAGACCATTAAACTATGTAATTACAACCTGTTTTAGTATTTCAATATTATCCAGAACTTTTCCGGAACCAAGAGCTACGGTTGTCAGAGGATCTTCGGCTACGGTAATAGGAAGGCTGGTTTCTTCCCTGAGGAACCTATCCAGATTTTTCAGCAAGGCTCCGCCTCCTGTTAAAATAATCCCTCTGTCGACAATATCAGCTGACAACTCCGGTGGTGTTTGTTCCAAAGCTATTTTCACCGTCTCAATAATTGAATCGACCTGCTCTGAAATCGCCACTCGAATCTCTTCCGAATCGATAGATAGAATTTTAGGTATCCCTGATGCAAGATCTCTCCCTTTGACTTCTATTGTTTCAAGATCCTGTGGGTCAGGGGAAGCATTGCCGATGGTCATTTTTATAACTTCGGAAGTCATTTCACCAATTAACAGATTATATTTCCTTTTAATATACTGTATTATGGCAGAATCCATCTTATCGCCAGCCACCCTGACGGACCTGCTGTAAACAATTCCTGCCAGAGAAATAACAGCGACTTCGGTTGTTCCGCCGCCAATATCAACCACCATATTACATGTCGGTTCAGTAATGGGAAGATTCGCCCCAATGGCTGCAGCCATTGGTTCTTCAATCAGAAAAACTTCGCGAGCTCCTGCAGATTCCGCAGATTCCTTCACCGCACGCTTTTCCACCTGGGTAATTCCGGATGGCACGGCAATAATAATTCTTGGTCTGACAAAAGAACGTCTGTTATGCACTTTATGGATAAAATACCGCAACATGGCTTCGGTAACCTCAAAATCAGCAATAAC
>CAJHXW010000360.1_pt1 | contig 18726 bp, 17 predicted proteins | sample 9198581 | NCBI WGS metagenome assembly CAJHXW01 (sample SAMEA7708328, study PRJEB35096) | sediment metagenome | biome: marine neritic benthic zone biome [ENVO:01000025]; feature: sediment [ENVO:00002007]; material: shallow marine sediment [ENVO:03000034] sea grass bed [ENVO_01000059] ...
CCGAAAAGGAGCCAAAAATATTTGTCATATAACCATTCTGGTATATAAATATGCAGTGCTTTTTCCTTCCATAACAGGAACATATGAGTGATGAGATAAACGAAAAAGGTGATGATTACTACCCATATTACCGGCAGAAAAGTTTTTGTCGTAACCAGTTTGAAATAAAAGCATATCAAGGCACTTTCGCCGCAAATAATCGAAAGAATAGCTGACATTGAAAAAACTTTTTTAAAATAAAGTCCGAATATCACGGTGGGGAATAAAACCGCCAGACCGGTGAAGGTTTGAGTGGCAATCTGAAGAATTGTGGCAGGTGGACTATAGGCCAACGCAAGTCCGGCCAGGCTCAGCAGGACAACGAAAATTCGACCGGCAACACTGGTTTCTTTCCTTTCTTTCTGAAACAAAGGCACAATGTCTCTTGTAAAAATGGAACTTAACGTCAGCAGTTGAGAATCCATGGTGGACATGAGGGCTGCCAGTCCGGCAGCCATGACCAGCGCGGCCATAAAATCACCTGAGATTAAGATCAGTACCATGGGTAAAATGCGGTCGGCCTCTTTTCCCACCAGATCCGGAAAAGATAGATGCCCCAATACTCCCACAGCAATCGGCATAAAAAAGACAACGCTGCAAACCAGTGGATAAAAGATCATGATGCGAGAAATACTGCCATCGTTTTTGGCTGAAAAAAATCGCTGAAACAGTTGTGGAAACATGGGATCACAGAGGAACCAAAGCACCATGAAACTGAACCAGATTCCCAGCGTATATTTTCCGAGCCCACCGGGCCGCGAAAAAAGTTCCGGGTTCGAGGCCAGAACTTTCTGATTGGCTTCAATAAATCCGCCGTGATGCCATGCAACCATAACCAGTGAAGCAATCAGCAAAAGAAACATGACCATGCCTTGAAATAAATCCGTCCATGCCACGGCCCGCAGCCCACCGCGCAAGGTATACAGCAGGATTATGCCGGTTACAAGAATGCAGCCGGCAAAATAGGGAAGACCTAAAAGCTCTTCTATAGCATAGCCAGCGGCCATAGGCTGAAGGGCTAAATAAGGAATGGTAAAAACGATCATGACCAGGGCGAATAAAAATGACAAAAAAGGGCTTTGATACAATTCTTTGACCAGCTCCGGCGGAGTGACCAGTCCATGTTTCCGGCCGACTTGCCATATTTTACGTCCGATAATCCAGAAAGTCAGGGCCATAAATCCCGTGCCAAAACCCATGATAGGAAAAAATGCATAGCCGTCACGATACCCCGCGCCGGAAGTGCCAAAAACGGTGAAAGCGGAAAAATTGGTTGCAACCATGGTACCCAGCAGGATCAGGGTGCCCAATTTTCTGTCCGCCAAAAAGTAAGTTTCCGGAGATGACTTCCAGCGGGTGCGGGCAATAAAACCGATGGCAAGAACAATTAGAAAATAAACGCATAAAACAGATACTTTGATGAGCACAGCAATGCCTCCTTATTATCTATACTGTTTGTTAAAAATTTTCATGCACGATTGAGCACAACTAGGCATGAAACAAGTTTTAATGAAAAATTTCCGGAAATTCGTCTGGGGAATTGCCTATTCGCTCGGTACAAGCCTTAACATATTAGATCAGTACTTCGTACACGCCCCCTAAACCCATACAGGCAGAGACGATCATCTTAGCCGTGGGAATCTGTCGACTGGGGCTCGCTTAAATCTAATTTAAGCGAGATAGCTGCCGTACGTTCATTGCTCTATATAAATGTTAAGGCTTGTACCGAGCGAATAGACAATTCCCCAGACGAACAGAACTAAGATTGAAAAACGACTGCTTGTTTATAATGAATATTTTCCGTTTTAAACGATGAAAAACTCATATATAACTTCCAAAGTCCAAAAAATACAAAAGCCATCCCGATAAAGGTCGGGATGGCTTTGCCTGACATAACCTTGTTTATAACGGCGCGTTGGCGCCAATTCTTTTAGAGACCTTTGCAAAACGGTACTTTCTGTCCGATTTCTGCGTCAGGCTCAAATTTCCATCCTCGAAATATTAAGTATATTCCTGTGGTTGAAATTTTCGCCTTCCTTGAACTCAAACAGAAATTACCATTTTTCAAATGTCTCTTTTATTTTTTTATTGGAGGCGGCAACCAGATTCGAACTGGTGAATAGCGGTTTTGCAGACCGCTGCCTTACCACTTGGCTATGCCGCCAAAAAAAAATGGAGCGGGAAACGGGATTTGAACCCGCGACTTCGACCTTGGCAAGGTCGCACTCTACCGCTGAGTTATTCCCGCCCAAGTTGTTTTTATTTAGAAACTTTAATAAATTTTGTCAATAAAAAAGCTTATATTTCAAGAAGCCTTCTGAATCTCACAAAATAGTCGACTCCTGACCAGATTGTAAAAATTAAGGCACCGATTAAAAAGACATATCCAATCGCATTCAGATTAATCCCAAAATACTCATAATGAAATATCAGTGGTATAATAGCTGCGATTTGAAACCCTGTTTTGTATTTTCCCAGCCAGGAGGCGGAAATATCTTCTCCTTTTTCAGCTATAATGCTTCTAAGCCCTGTAACGGCGATTTCTCTGCCGATGATGATGCAGACCATCCATGCAGGTATCCAGTGAAGCGATGCCAGCATAATAAACGCACAGGAAACCAAAAGCTTGTCGGCAACCGGATCCATAACCTTTCCAAGATTGGTCACAAGACCCCTTCTTCGTGCAAGATAGCCATCAAGATAATCGGTAATTGCCGCTGCGCTGAATATAATGGCTGCGAAAAATGTACATAATCTGTTGGGAAACAGCAAAAGAATGACAATTACCGGTACAGCCAGAATTCTAAAAAGAGTCAGGCTGTTGGGATGACTCAATATTTTTTTTATTCCGCCTTTTGGTAACATTTTTTTAGCCCTAAGTTCTTTTTAGTCTTTCATCTTATTCCAGTCATCCAGAAAGCTTTTAAGTCCTTTGTCTGTTAAAGGATGCGCAGCCAGCTTGCCAAGGACATTAAAAGGTATGGTTGCAATATCCGCCCCCATCATTGCTGAATCAAGTACGTGGAGTGGATTTCGCACGCTGGCCACAATAATCTGTGTATCATATCCATAGTTGCTGTAAATTTCAACTATCTGTTCCACAAGCAACAATCCCTCATGGGACAGGTCGTCAAGGCGGCCTACAAAAGGACTGACGTAAGTCGCACCGGCCTTGGCCGCCATAAGGGCCTGCAAAGGTGAAAAGACCAGGGTTACATTTGTCTTTATTCCTTCTGCGGAAAGTGTTCGGGTAGCTTTTAGCCCATCTACAGTCATGGGAATCTTCACAACGATATTATCGTGAATACCTGCAAGATGACGTGCTTCTTTAACCATACCTTGGGCATCCGTGCTTATTACTTCAGCGCTTATGGGGCCATCCACAATATCACAAATTTCCTTAATCACCTCTTCAAAATCACGACCTTCTTTAGAAATCAAAGACGGATTGGTTGTCACACCGTCAACCATTCCCATTTTAGCGGCTTCTTTTATTTCGTCGATGTTTGCCGTATCAATAAAAAATTTCATCTAGGGAAACCTCCTGTAAAAATATTTTGCCTATTATATAATTAAATTACGGAACATTCAGCGTTTATTTTTTTTCCTTACTTCGATAAACCTGTCTTTGCACTCTTTGCTGCAGAAATAGAGATCTTCGCCATCGGTTTTCAGGTGCACACCGTTTCTTTTAGGAAAATACGCCTGGCAAAAAGGATCCTTAACCATTACATCGTCGATTTCACCAGCTGTTTCTCCGGCTACCGTTTTCTTGGCTGATACATTTTGAAGCATCCAGGATTTTAAAGCCCTGTACGCAAGGTATGCAATACCTATAATGATCAGTAATCGCATTTATACTCAGCTATCCTTTGTTCTTTATCAGCCATGCTATCTAAAAGATATTTGATATTTTTTTTAAAAACAGGATGGATGACTTCCGGGTCTATATCACAAAGAGGCTTTAAAACAAAGCGTCTTTTATGCATTCTAGAATGCGGAATAGTCAAATTTTCTGAATTTACCACCGCATCATCAAACAAAATAATATCCAGATCGAGAATACGTGGTCCAAACCGTATTGCGTCATTGACTCGACCGGCATCTTTCTGAATGGATTTTAGCCTGTTTAAAAGCTCAAAAGGGCCCAATGAGGTTTCAATCTTTATTACGTAATTAATAAACCAGTCCTGCTTAAGATAATCCACAGGATCAGTCTTGTAAATGGGCGACTGGGCTTTTAGGGTCACCGATCCAGAGCGTAGGAGTGCATCAACACCCTTTTTGCAGTTTTCAAGTTTATTTCCGATGTTGGAACCAACACAAATATAAGCAATATGTCCTATCATTTAAAAACCAATATTGCGGATTCTTTCAACAGCCTCTTTAAGCCTTTCCTGGCTGACCGTTAGGGTCATTCGAACATAACCTTCACCTGCTTTCCCGAATCCATTGCCCGGTGTGGCAACTATACCTGCTTTCAATAAAAGATGACTGGCAAATTCTGCCGATGTATAACCATGGGGAACCTCAATCCAGGTATAGAAGGTTGCCTTTGGCTTTTCCACTGAAAGTCCAATATCTAAAAGCCCGTCAACAAGCATATCACGACGCTTTGTATATTCTGCGTTCATTTCACTCACACAGGCTTGATCCCCTTCAAGAGCAGCTATTCCTGCAATTTGCACCGCCTGAAAAGCACCGGAATCGATATTGCTCTTAACCTGACCAAGGGCTTGAATAACCTCTGCCCTTCCCACCGCAAAACCGATACGCCAGCCTGTCATGTTGTACGTCTTTGAAAGAGAATGAAATTCTATACCAACATCTGCCGCCCCATCTGTTTGCAGGAAACTTTGCGGACGGTATCCGTCAAAAGCCAGTTCCGTATAAGCGGCATCGTGACATATAATAATATTATTTGCTCGTGCAAAGGAGACAACTTTTTCAAAAAACTCTCCGTCTGCCACTGCGGATGTCGGATTGTTGGGATAATTGAGAAACATTATTTTTGTTTTTTTAACAACCTCTTTTGGCACCGCTTCAAGATCTGGCAGAAACTGATTTTCCTTTAAAAGATTCATGAAGTATGTCTGCCCGCCAGCAAATTTAACGCCGATGTCATAAACAGGATAACCGGGACTTGTCACCATTGCCGCATCCCCTGGATTGATAAAGGCAAGGGGGATATGGGCAATTCCCTCTTTTGACCCGATAAGCGTCACAACTTCTCTCGCCGGATCGACAGTCACATTAAACCTTTTCTTATACCACCGGGAAACAGCATCATTAAAGTCACCCATGCCGGTGTAAGACGGATATTTGTGATTTGCCGGATCGTGTGCGGATTTGTTCAAGGCTTCGATAATGTGTTCTGGAGTCGGCATATCCGGATCACCAACACCAAGATCAATAATATCAATGCCTCTGTTTTTTACTTCTTCCTTTTGTCTGTCGATTTCTTTGAACAGGTATGGTGGAAGACTGTTTATCCTGTCGGATTTTCTAATTTTCATTATGCCTTATTTCCTTTTGTAAAAGTTTTCGCACTTATATAATGTATCGCATCCTCAGACATCTCGCCCTTGTAAATAACGCGCGCATCTCCTTTGAGATAAATATTATGAAAAGTATTTGTCTTGCTTTCAAAATAGATATACAGCAACCCGCCGCTTTTTGTCATGACCGATATAGGCGATCTTATATTTGTTTTATTTGCATGTACCAGCGCACAAGCAACCGCACCTGTGCCGCAGGCAAGGGTTTCACCCTCAACACCACGTTCATACGTTCGTATCTTTATTTTATCTTCGTTTACCGGGCAGTAAAAATTTACATTGGTTCCAGCGGGAGCGAACTTTTCATGATACCGGATCTTCCGGCCCAGTTTAACAACTTCAACATCATCTATATTATCCACAGGTATGACTACATGGGGCACACCGGTATTTAAACTGCTGGCTGTTACAGGCCCTATATCCGTATCTATAGCAAAATCAACCTTTAGATCTTTCGCTTCCGTCATTTTTATTTTCACCAGGCCATTTTTAACCTGTGCTAAGACAATACCCGCATCGGTTTCAAAGGACATTTTGGGCCCGGCAATTTTATTTTTATATGCAAATCGTGCTGCACATCGCGCACCATTACCGCACATTTCAGCCCTGCTTCCGTCGGAATTGAAAAAACGCCACTTAAAATCGCTGTTTTCAGCATTTTCAATCAGTATCAGTCCGTCGGCACCAACTGACATTTTTCTGCGACATACACTTGAAATAAAATCCGATAAATTCCTTTCTTCAACAACATTATTCCTGTTATCGATAATGATAAAATCATTACCGCTGCCGCTCATTTTATAAAAATTGATTTTTTTCATATGCTTATAAACGGCGGTACGGACTCCCCTTTAACCAGGTCCTCGTATCCCTGCCTCTGTGTTACCACGTGAAATCGATTATCTTTTACCATCACTTCAGCCACTTTAAGTCTTGAACAGTAATTGGATGACATGGCAAATCCGTAGGCTCCTGCACTCATAACCGCAATAAGATCTCCGTTTTTCACATCAGGAACCTTTCTATCAGCGGCAAGAAAATCACTGCTTTCACAAATAGGCCCGACAATGTCAGCCTTTACAAACTCATCGTTAGATTTTACCACCGGCAAAATAGAATGAAAGGCATCATACAAGGCAGGGCGCAAAAGATCATTCATCCCTGCATCAACAATAATAAACTTTTTAGCACTGGTCGACTTTCTGAACAAAGCCTTGGCAACAAGAATTCCGGCATTGCCCACAATAACTCTGCCTGGCTCAAGGATAAGTTGAAGGTCTGTCTCTTTTAGTGACTCAACAATAGCTTTGGCATACTCATTAAGCTGTGGTGGAGACTCATCATCATATGTAATCCCGAGACCTCCGCCCATATCAAGATATTTTATTTCGATACCAATCTTTTTCAGCTCAGTTATCAAAGATTTCAAACTTTTTAACGCATCTTTAAAAGGTTGAACCTTTGTAATCTGTGAACCGATGTGGCAGTCAATTCCTATTATTTCTATGTTTTTGAGGGCTCTTGCAGCCTTATATCCTTCAATTGAAGTCCTGGTATCAATGCCAAACTTATTCTTCTTAAGGCCCGTTGAGATATAAGGATGGGTCTGCGGGTCAACATCGGGATTCACACGAATGGCAACAGCGGCTTTCTTTTTCAAAAACCCTGCACGCTTATCTATAAGGTTAAGCTCTTCAAGTGATTCCACGTTAAACATTAAAATGCCCGACTCGAGTGCGTAGTCGATCTCATCAATGCGTTTTCCTACACCTGAATATACCATCTTGTCAGGTAAAATGCCGGCTTTGACCCCGCGAAACAGTTCGCCGCCTGAAACAATGTCCAGTCCGCTGCCAAGATTATTTAGCAATGCTAAAATAGCATGGTTTGAATTTGCCTTTGCACTGTAACAAACCAGCCGGTTTATCCCCTCAAATGCTTGGTCAAATGCACAAAAATGCCGTTTTAAAGTAGCATAGCTGTAAATATAAAATGGAGTGCCGACTTCTTTGGCTATCTTTTTAATCGGCACATCTTCACAGTACATTTCATTTTGGCGATAGGTAAAATGGTGCATATATTTATTAATATCCGGTTAAAAGTTGATAAACTCTTAAAAAATATCACCGATGGCTAAATAGAAAGTTTCATCTACAAGGCGCAGCGGTTTTTCAAAAACGAGGCAATACACGGAGTATACCGAGTTTTTGAAAAACCGCTGCAACGCAGTAGATGTAACTTTCTACGACGCCATCAATAATTAAGATCTACATAGTTTGAGTCGGCACTGGACATGCCGTTTTTTGTATAAAGCACAACTTTATATGTATATACAAAGCCTTTTTCAATTTCTTCGCGGTATTCAATATCCTTATCTTCATGACTGGATGCATCCATCTTAATATTTGTGGTAATATCTATGGGAAGGTCCGCCACCTGCTGAAACACCTTGGGACAGTTTTTACATGGAGAATTTGAAATCGGCCTTTTATATCTATACACAATGAATCCATCAAAAGCTGTTTTTAAATTTTCTTTTTCTGTTGGAATCGTCCAGGTCAGCGTCAGCATGTTGCCGTCAATGCTGTATTCTAAATCACTGACAGACGGAACCGGTTTCTGCCGCGGCGGAACAGGCGGACCTTTTTTACCACATCCGGGCAAAACAAAAACGACAGCAATTAATATTGAAACAAGACTTTTCAAAGTAATAACCTTTGCCAAAGGTTCACGGAACGTTGAAATTAGAAATCGAAAATTGGCAACTTGGCCTTCAATTTGTATACCCATTTCATCTCTTTAAAATTTCTATTTTCTAATTTCAAGCCATAAATGCCTGCCATTTTTGCATTTCTTTTTCCAAATCCTTTTTGGCTTTTTTTATCGCTGCCCTGACGTTCTCGGTTGCTGTTCCACCGGCAGATTTTCTCCGATTAATCATTTCATGTATGTCTAAAAATTTAAAAATATCTTCCTTAATTATGGATGCAAAGGATTGTAGCTCTTTTATAGACAATTCGTGAAGCTCTTTTTTCTTATCCAGCGCATATTTTACTGCTTTACCTGCACATGCGTGTGCTTCTCTAAAGGGCAGCCCCCTGACAGCAAGATAATCGGCCAGGTCGGTTGCATTTAAAAAGCCTTTAGATGCAGCTTTTTCCATAATTTCCTTGTTTATTTTCAGTTCAGGAAGCATTTTTAAATAAATATTTATGCAGGCTTTTAAAATATCGACTGCGTCGAATAAAACTGTTTTATCCTCTTGCATGTCACGGTTATATGAAAGCGGCAAAGATTTCATTAAAGATAGCATGGACATAAGGTCTCCAAAAACCCGGCCTGCTTTTCCACGAACCAGCTCAGGCACATCAGGGTTTTTCTTCTGGGGCATAATGCTGCTGCCTGTTGCAAACGAGTCGGGAAGTTCAATAAAACCAAACTCAGATGAAGACCATAAAATCAATTCTTCCGACAGACGGCTGAAATGTACCATGCAAAGGCTTGCGCATGATAAGAACTCAATAATAAAATCACGGTCGGAAACAGCATCTATGCTGTTGGCCGACACTTTCGGGAAATTAAGAAGTCCGGCTGTATATTCCCCGTCAATGGGATATGTTGTACCTGCCAGTGCCGCGCTCCCAAGAGGCATGACGTTTACACGTTTGATACTGTCATCCAAGCGCTGAGCATCTCTTGAAAACATTTCATAGTATGCCATCAGATGGTGGGATAAAAGAACCGGCTGCGCCCTTTGCAAATGAGTATATCCAGACAAAATGACATCCAGATTTTTTTCTGCAAGTTCTACTAGTATTTTACCCAGCTCAGTGATAAGCTTTATTATATTGCAAGTCTCTTGTCTTACATACATGCGAGCATCAAGTGCAACCTGGTCGTTTCTGCTTCTTGCCGTATGCAGCTTTAATGCCACTTTTCCGACCTTGTGCACAAGGGCGGTTTCGATATGCATATGGATATCTTCCATACTGTCGTCAAAGGTAAACTTTCCTTTTTCTATATCCTCTCTTATGGCATCAAGCCCCTTGATCAATACGGAGGCATCTTCCTTTGTAATAATAGATTTTTCTGCAAGCATCCTTACGTGGGCAATGCTTCCTTCGATATCACAGGAATACAGCCGTTTATCTATATCAATGGAAGATGTAAACGCTTCCACGCTCGTATCTGTCTTATTGGAAAATCTGCCGTCCCAGATCTTGTCGGACATGGTTAACCTCTGCTTATTGGCTGTAAATTTATGAGGCATGAAGGCTTGGAGGCTAAATAAAAGATTACATTCTCTATTAACTTTTCAGTTTTATAGCTTTTAATCTTCCCAGCCTTTATAGTTTCTGCTTTGTCGCTTAGCTCTCCGATTTCAGGGTTCAAAGGTTTCCCGCTGAAAGCGGGATTAACCATGGACTCGATGAACCATAAACCCTTTCTCTATATCTTCTGTTTCCGGGCCTTTATCCATTAATCATTTTTTGAATCCTGAGCCTCAGGGCATTGAGTTTGATAAAACCTTCGGCATCTTTCTGGCTATAAACATTATCATCTTCAAAGGTAGCAAAGTCCTGTCTGTAAAGAGATTCTTCTGATTTGCGGCCAAGCACGACGCAATTTCCCTTATACAACTTAAGGCGTACAACACCGGAGACTTTTTTTTGTGTCAGATCTATCATGCTCTGAAGTATTTTCATCTCCGGAGAAAACCAAAAACCGTTATACACAAGCTCGGAATATTTTGGTACCATAGAATCCCGAAGGTGCATAACCTCTCTGTCCATGGTAATTGTCTCCATGTTCATATGCGCTATCCGTAAAATAGTGCCTCCCGGTGTTTCATATACTCCGCGGGATTTCATCCCCACAAAGCGATTTTCTACAATATCTATCCTTCCGATACCGTTTCGCCCACCAAGGATGTTCAGCTGTTTTAAAAGATTCGCCGGTGATAGTTTCTCACCATTTATTGCCACAGGATCACCCTGGTTAAAGCTGATTTCTATGATTTCATATTCATCCGGCGCTTCCTGTGGAGAAACGGAAAGAGTAAATATATCATCCGGCGGCGTTGCCCAGGGATCTTCAAGAACACCTCCTTCATAGCTTATATGTAGTAGATTCCCGTCAGTACTGTATGGTTTTTTATGTGTGGTTGGTACTTCTATGCCATGATCCTTTGCAAAATTCATCAGTGCTGTTCGGGAATTTAAGTCCCACTCTCGCCAGGGCGCAATAATTCGAATATGTGGGTCTAAAGCAAGATAGCCGAGTTCAAATCTCACCTGATCATTACCCTTACCTGTTGCCCCGTGGCTCACTGCGTCGGCCCCTTCAATTTTCGCAATCTCAATCTGACGCTTTGCGATAAGGGGACGGGCAAGAGATGTACCTAAAAGATACTGACCTTCATATATTGCATTGGCACGAAATGCCGGGAAAACATAATCTTTGACAAATGTTTCTTTAAGATCATCGATATAAACTTTTTTTGCCCCTGTTTTTAAAGCATTTCCTTCTATATGGGATAAATCCTCTTCCTGGCCGATATCCGCGGAAAAAGTTACGACATCACATTGGTATTTTTCGATAAGCCATTTCAAAATAACAGATGTATCAAGCCCCCCAGAATAAGCCAGTACCACTTTATCTATTTTATCAGACACGGTTTTGCTCCTGTAATTAATAACTCTTTTTGCTCAATTTATATGTAACATTTATTTCAGCTCAATCAATATATTATCCAGACAGTTTACCAGCGCATCTATATCATCATTTTCGATGATAAGGGGAGGAACAAACCGTAAAATTTTGTCCTGGATACAGTTTATCAGGAAACCTTTTTCCATGCATTGTTTAACAATCGCCCCTCCGTCAATTGTCAGCTTCATCCCTAAAAGAAGTCCTATACCCCTGACATCTTCGATCACTTCGTGCCTTTCTTTCAGCCATAAAAGCCTTTCCTTAAAATAATCGCCTGTCTGTCTGCAATGTTCAACAATCTTTTCTCCTTCGATTATTTTTAGCACTTCAAGTGATGCCGCTGTAATAACCGGAGTGCCGCCAAACGTGGTAGCATGTGCCCCTGGTCCAAAGGCAGAAGCTATTTTTTCTTTTGCAAGCATGGCCCCAATCGGCAACCCGTTTCCAAGGGCTTTGGCAAGGGTCATTATATCCGGCTCAACCTCGAAATGCTCATGGGCAAAGAGCTTGCCGGTACGTCCGATACCTGTTTGGATCTCATCAAAAATTAAAAGTATTCCGGCTTCATCGCATATCCTTCTTACTGTTTTAAGGTACTTTGAATCAGGACAGCGGACCCCGCCTTCGCCCTGAACAGGTTCCAATAAAACAGCGCAGGTGGAAGAATCAATTTTGCTTTTTACGGCTTTTGCATCATTAAACGGTACAAAATCAAAACCATCGAGTACGGGTTCAAAACCTTTTTTTATTTTTCCCTGTCCTGTCGCTGACAGGGTGGCCATTGTCCTTCCATGAAAAGATTTCTCCATAGCTACAATTCGATACCGACCATTCTCCCCTTTTTCGCTAAAATGTTTCCTGGCTAATTTAATTGCCGCCTCATTTGCTTCAGCTCCGCTGTTGCAGAAAAACACTCTGTCGGCAAAGCTCTTTTCAACCAGCCAGGATGCGAGCTCAACCTGTGGAAGGGTATAATACAGGTTCGATACATGAAACAAAATATCCGCCTGTGCTGAAAGTGCTTTTGCAATTTTTGGATGTGCATGGCCAAGGTTGCAGACAGCAATCCCTGCAACAAAATCTGTGTACCTGCGACCTTCGGTGTCCCAAAGCCTGCAGCCTTTTCCTCTCTCTATTACAATGGGAAACCTTTGATAGGTTCCAGCAATATTTTTATCCGCCTTTTTTATTATTTCGCTGCTCATATTATTACTTCCGTTCCAATTCCTTTGTCAGTAAACAGTTCCAGTAATAAGGCATGACGTTTTGTGCCATTTATTATGGGAACTTTTTTAACTCCGCTCTTCAGGGCATGAAGTGCATACTCTATCTTCGGTATCATGCCTCCTGAAATACTTTTATCAGTAATCATTTTCTTTATGGATTGTGCATCTATGGTAGATATCAAAGACCCGTTGTTGTCAAGAACGCCGTCAACATCTGTAAGAAAAACCAGTCTGCCTGCTGAAAGTGCCATTGCTACCCTGCCTGCCACATGATCTGCATTTATATTATAGGTTTCCCCCGAATCCCCTGTTCCAACAGGTGCAATAATAGGAATAAAGCCCTTACCGGTCAGTGTATTAATAATATCAGTATTAATATGTGTTACCTCGCCCACCAGTCCTGGATCAATTATCTCAGGCGGCTTATCATCATCTTTCCGATCTACAATATGCAGCTTTTTTGCCTGAATAAGGTTTGCGTCCTTGCCTGACAATCCGACAGCTTTGCCTCCCTGCTGATTAATCTGCGCCACAATCGCTTTGTTTACCTTGCCTCCTAAAACCATCTCCACCACATCCATTGTCTGCTCATCGGTAAATCGCATTCCTTTAACGAATTTCGACGTTATTCCCATTTGTTCAAGAACAGAGCTGATCTGAGGGCCTCCACCATGCACAACCACCGGATTTAACCCTATGAATTTCAACAGCGTTACATCCCTGGCAAAATCTTCTTTTAATCTTTTATCCACCATGGCATGGCCACCATACTTTATTACAATGGTCATACCTGAAAACTGCCGAATATAAGGGAGCGCTTCTATCAGTATGTCTGCTACGTTTTGGTTCATTTTACAATATATACCTGCTCAAGTCTTCGTTATCCTTAATATCCTTTAATTTATTTTCTACAAATTTCCTATCGATCGCCTTTCTGGTTTTTTCCATGTCAGGTGCATCAAAAAGAATATCTTCAAGAAGGCATTCCATGAGTGTATGCAATCTCCTTGCTCCTATATTTTCAGTCAGATTATTCACTTCTTCCGCAATCCTTGCAATCTCTTCAACTGAATCATCTTCAAATACAACGTCAACGCCTTCTGTCCTCAAAAGTTCAATATATTGAAGGAGCAAAGCATTTTTAGGTTCAGTAAGTATCTTTACAAACTCCTTATGTCCAAGAGAATCGAGTGCAACCCTTATTGGAAAACGCCCTTGAAGCTCAGGAATTAAATCCGACGGTTTGACTGTATGAAATGCACCTGAAGCAATAAAAAGTATATGATCCGTCTTAACCGGGCCATACTTGGTTGTAACCGTACTTCCTTCCACGATTGGAAGAAGATCTCTTTGAACACCTTCCCTTGAAACATCAGGGCCATGCCCGCTGTTTCTTCCTGCAATCTTGTCTATCTCATCAAGGAAAATAATACCGGTCTGCTCAACTTTTTTAATTGCATTTTTCACAATCTTATCCATATCCACAAGATTCTGTGATTCCTCCTGAGCCAGGATTTCCATGCCCTCCGCAACTTTTACTTTCCGTCTTTTCGAACCTTTTGGCAAAATACCACCCAACATGTCTTTAAAGTTGATACCCATCTCTTCCATGCCTACATTGGAAAAGATTTCCACCATAGGCATACTTCGGTCTTCAACGTCCAGGTCAACATATCGATTGTCCAGTTTTCCTTCTCGAAGCATTTTACGAAGCTTTTCTCTTGTTGATGATATTCCACTGACTTCAGGTTGTACTACCTCAAGCTGTGTATCAGTGATATCTTCGTTTTTTTTCGTTTCCTGTTTTCCTGCTTTTGGAAGAAGAAGATCCAGCATTCTTTCTTCAGCAATCTTTGCCGCCTTATTCTTTACTACTTCGCCTTCTCTCACTTTTCCTGTAGTTACCGTAAGTTCAAGAAGATCCCTTATCATTGATTCGACATCACGTCCTACATATCCCACTTCAGTAAACTTGGAAGCCTCTACTTTGCTGAAAGGAGAATCCGTTAAGTTTGACAGGCGTCTAGCTATTTCTGTTTTTCCCACACCTGTGGGGCCTATAAGTATTATATTTTTAGGTGCTATCTCATCACGAAGATCCTCTGGAACCTGCTGCCTGCGCCAGCGATTTCTTAAAGCGATGGCAACTGAACGTTTTGCCTTGTCCTGGCCAATTATATACTTATCAAGCTCTCTTACAATTTCTGTTGGTTTAAGATTACTACTCATAATTTTTGTCTGATCCTTAAAATTTAGTAAAAACAATACATACTTTTACTATCCTTGTTAAATTTATAGTAATTCTCATAAATAAATTCCTAAAAAGTATCACCAATTACTTACCATTCCCGCTGACAGCAGGCAGATTTGAACCGTGTATCCTTGAACTGTAAAGCTGAGTAGAACCTATCTCAAAACAATCTTAGAGTCCATGGCGGCGTTGTGGAACGGTTCAAAATGCTCACATACTACGTGTGCTCCGCTTTTTCACCAATCCACGCCTTACCCTGAACCCTAACCTTATTTTTGGGATAGGTTCTAGTTACATTTCTTCTATAGTTACATCAGTATTCGTAAATACACAAATGGAGGCAGCTATCTTCATGGCTTCCTCAACAATACTCTTTGCATCCATATCGGTATGTTTTATTAGTGCCGACGCAGCTGCCTGAGCGCTGACACCGCCCGAGCCTATTCCGATAATTCCTTCATCCGGTTGAATCACATCACCATTTCCTGAGATAAGATAAATTTTGGTCTCATCCATGGCAATCATAATTGCTTCAAGGCGTCTTAAATACTTGTCCGTTCGCCAGTCCCTGGCCAGTTCCACAGCGCTGCGAGTCAAATTGCCGTTATATCTCTCAAGCTTGGCTTCCAGACGTTCAGAAAGATTTAGTGCGTCTGCTGTGGCACCGGCAAATCCTACGATGATCTTATCGTTGTAAATCCTTCTTACCTTTTTTGCCTTGTGCTTTATTATGGTATTATTTAACGTGACCTGACCATCTCCGGCAACTGCTGCTTTGCCTTTGTGTCTGACTGCCAGTATTGTAGTCCCATGAAATTTCATAATGAATTGGTCTCCCAAATCACCTGTTGTTGGTTAGGCGTTTTAGACTCGCAAAAAACTTTACATTCTACGCAACAAATTGGTCATTTTGTTTCATTTCTGCTGAATTTCTAAATTCTAATTTCAAATTTCAAACCGTGAACGGCTAGAAAGCGTTCTCGTTTTTCGTATTTAAAGGTTATCCTGATCTGGTTTTACTTCCTGGGGTGCGCCTTATCATATGTTTCCATCAGTTTGTCTATACTCACATGGGTGTATTTTTGTGTAGTCGATAAGCTTTTATGGCCTAAAAGTTCCTGAACCACTCTTAGATCAGCCCCTGCATCAAGCATGTGGGTAGCAAAAGAATGTCGCAGCCCGTGTGGTGAAACAGGTGTCAGCATGCCGCATTCTCTAACCAGTTTATCAAGGATCCGTGCAATGGAGCGCGTGGTCAGACGCCCCAAATATTTATTTAGAAAAAGCGGACCGTTTTGGTCAGAACGTACGCCGGATTCAGCTTCCAATTTGTTTCTGTAATCCTTTATCGCATCCATCGCTTTTTTGCCGATAGGAACGATTCGCTGCCTGTTTCCTTTTCCGAGAACACGAGTCACTTGTGAAGAAATATCAACATCAAAAAGATTTAAACCGGCAAGTTCCGAAACGCGTATCCCGCAAGAATAAATGGTCTCAAAAATTGCCCGGTTTCTCAGCCCCTGCAAACTGTCATCTTTAATGGAATCAAGCAGCCTGAACATGTCATCAACCGTAAGATAAGCCGGAATTGTTTTTTCCTGTTTGGGTGTAAGAATCGAATCTGCCGGACTGTCAGTCATATAACCGTGCTTTACAAGATACCTGAAAAAAGAACGAACTGCGGAAAGTTTTCGCGCTATCGTGGTCTTTTTGTTTTTTTTATGCAGCGCCCCCAAATACCCTCTTATGGCAAGATTATCAACTCTATCTATCCTGAAAGCACCCCTGTCCTTTTCAATTTTTTCCTTTGCTGAATGACTGCTTAAGATTAAGGACACAAACTCCATAAGGTCATGTCTATATGCCCGACAAGTATTCGTTGAATATCCCTTTTCAGAGGAAAGGGATTCTATAAATGAGTGGATAAGATTCTCTGCTGAAAACCTATTTTTCAAAACTTGTTCCTTTAAATTCAATCATAGATTCCAGTTCTCTCCATGTGCCAACCTCAAGGAAAGGATGACTCCCCCTGTTCCAGGGCTGTTTGAAAAGAATAGGATTAATGCCGGCATCCTTTAATAAAAAACATGTGTCAAGCCTGTCTTCGACAAAACAGGAATAACCTTTGCTTAAAATCACATCTGCCTTATCTTCAAAACTTCCGGTTGCAACGACATCGATTAATTCCGGCTTGAAAGGCAAAAGTTTCAATATCCAGTCATGTATGGGACCAATGTACGGCCTGGCGGTAACAAACAGCAGCGGACCATGATTTTTGCCAATTCGGGACAAAACCTCAACTGCACCATCTATAGGTTTTAGTTCTGCCGCATAACCTCCGTCCATCATGCGTTTTATGATTTCATCGATCGTTTTTGTATCGATATCGAGGCACTCTTCCAACATATAGCTGGTAATATCTTCATACTTTATGCTGTTTATATGATAATCATCGCGTGCGATATCAAGAAACAATGTCATGGTGTCGGCAAAGACACCATCAATATCAAATGCTAAAGATTTCGGATCGATCATCTGTTCTATGCCGCCCTTCGAGTTTTCTTCTTCAACCTAGAAATGCGCCGCCTGTAAATTGTGGCCATTTTTTTATCTTTTGCCTCCAGTGCAGCTTTTCTTTGATCCTTTAAAGCCCGAATCTTGTCTTTTATATCCTTAACGGATTTGCCTTTTATCTTTTTTGGAGTCTCTGCTTTCTTTTTTGGGGCCTCGGCTTTCTCCTTTGGAGCCTCGGCCTTCTCTTTCGGGGCATCTGGTTTGTCTTTCGGAGCTTCTGCCTTCTCTTTCGGGACCTCTGCTTTTTCTTTCGGAGCCTCTGCTTTTTCTTTCGGGGCCTCTGCTTTTTCTTTCGGGGCCTCTGCTTTTTCTTTCGGGGCCTCGGCTTTCTCTTCTGGAGCCTCTACTACTTCTTTTGCCTTTTTAAGAGCATCAAGCAATTCAGCTTTATTCATTCCGTGTACACCGGTAATTTCAGGTATCTCCTTTGCAATTTCTCTAAGTTTCTTTACTGTCATCTTATCCAATGGTTTTTCTTTTGTGTCCTTATCGGCCATGAATGGTAAATCTCCTTTCCTTCTCCTGGCAAAGGTATCTTTGCAGAAAAGCACGAGCGGGGGCGTTAAAGCCCCCGACCTCTAATAGTTAAAAATCAATATTTTCGTCAAGTTAATATTGCAATAAAACTATATTTTATAAACTATTTTATATTATTATGTCAATATCTAAAGGCAACCAAACTTTCACATTCTTATTCTTTGTTCTTTTTGCCCAACGATTCAATAAGTGGTCTGAAAAGATCCATGGGAAAGGGAAAAATGGTTGTTGTGTTCTGTTCAGCGGACATTTCACGCATGGTCTGTAAGTATCTTAGTTGAAGGGCAATCGGATGATCGTGGATAATCCCTGCTGCCTCGGCCAGTTTTGCCGCTGCCTGGAATTCTCCTTCTGCATTAATCACTTTGGCGCGACGTTCTCTCTCCGCCTCGGCCTGTTTTGCCATGGATCTCTGCATTTCCTGTGGAAGGTCAATGTGTTTCAGTTCAACGGTTGTCACCTTTATGCCCCAGGGGTCCGTATGGGTATCAAGTATTTCCTGAAGCTCGGAATTTATCTTTTCCCTGGCGGAGAGAAGCTCATCCAGTTCTGCCTGGCCGCAGACGCTTCTTAACGTTGTCTGCGCCAGTTGGGACATGGCATAATTATAGTGTTCCACTTCAACGATGGCCTTCACCGGATCGATCACCCTGAAATATATCACGGCATTCACCTTGACGGAAACATTATCCCGTGTAATCACATCCTGCGGATCCACATCCATGGCAACCAGGCGCAGGCTCACCTTAATCATTTTATCAATGACCGGAATCAGTATGATCAAACCCGGTCCTTTTGAAGCGATCACACGCCCCAGCCTGAATATCAC
>CAJHXW010000348.1_pt1 | contig 18517 bp, 14 predicted proteins | sample 9198581 | NCBI WGS metagenome assembly CAJHXW01 (sample SAMEA7708328, study PRJEB35096) | sediment metagenome | biome: marine neritic benthic zone biome [ENVO:01000025]; feature: sediment [ENVO:00002007]; material: shallow marine sediment [ENVO:03000034] sea grass bed [ENVO_01000059] ...
ATTTATAAAGGTCATTGCCACGCGACAGCCGATTCATCTCTTAGATGGACTTCTTACCCAGGGCCAGTATGGCGTTATGGACACAGTGAACCTTGCAGCAGTGGAAATTGCCCGCCTGGTTTCCGCAATCCCTTTAAAAGAAAGGGCCGAACAAACGGTTTTCTATGAAATCGTAAGTTCGGAATAACTCTTAAAAAAAGCCACCGTTGATGGCTTTTTTAAAAATTGGAAAGTCACCATCTGCAGTTCTTTGGGGTTTATTTGAGGCGTTTGTCAGCTTTTTACTGTCATGCAAAAAGCAATAAACTGATAGCCATTACTAACATACCAAATATCAATCCGCCGATGGCAAGGTGATGTTCACCGTATTCTTCAGCTGTGGGTAATAATTCATCAAGGGAAATATAAACCATTATTCCAGCCACAGACGCAAATATAATCCCATATGTCGTATCGCTAAATATTGATCTTAAAATAAAGTAACCGATCAATGCCCCAATTGGTTCAGCAAATCCGGATAAAAATGAATATACAAAAGCCTTCTTTCTACTTTTTGTGGCATAAAATATGGGCGCAGATACCGCTAAGCCTTCCGGAATGTTATGTATCGCTATGGCCACAGAAATGCTAATTCCGAGGGTGGGATCAGTTAGTCCGCTCATAAAAGTTGCCAAACCTTCAGGGAAATTATGTATCCCAATTGCCAATGCAGAGAATATTCCCATTCTCATGAGCTTATTTTTTTGATCATCGGAGCTATCTGCGATTTTTTGTTCAATATTTAACTCATGCGGATTTTCATATGATGGAACTAATTTATCAATCAATGCGATTACCGCTATTCCTGCAAAGAAAGATATCACCGTAATCACGTAACCCGTTTGGTCACCAAGAGCGATTGATAATGAATCTCTTGCTTTGACAAAGATCTCTACCATAGAAACGTATATCATCACTCCTGCGGAAAAACCCAATGACACAGTCAAAAACTTTGGATTGAACTCTTTTGATAAAAACCCTAAAAGACTACCTATTCCAGTGGATAATCCAGCGAAAATTGTTAATCCAAATGCAAACAGTACATTGTTATCCATCATTTATCTCAAACTTTTTATGCTCAATCGGTGTGGCGCTGCTGTAAAAGCGAGCTTTTATATGGCAGGCTGTGGCCAGGATTACTTTTTTGTTTTTTACTGAAATGCTCGCCGATGGGAACCCTTTGGCAGCGTTCAACGCTTGCATATTAAATTATATCTTCGGGATGCTGCCAAGGATTCACAGGGAGCAATTTATACCATTGTTTGCATAATTTCAATGGCTTTTTGCACGGCATCTTTAAGATAGGCCAAGGTCGCATATATTCATCCAGACTTATGCGGCCGATCAACCAGGGATGCTTTTTGCTAGTGATACATATTGTTTCTACAAAGCGCTGTGTTGGAATAGGTTCTCGCTAAGCTTGCAATTTACCGGTGATCACGGTCTTAGAAGTCGATAAATTGATTAATTTTAAGCATATGTTTTTTTTGAATACTTCAACTTTCTTGTTTTTCTAATGACCACCCAGCATTTTTTGCAGGTCACCGCTCTGGGATCTTCTGTAGCTATATTTTCAACTTCAGCTCGATGGGCCGCTTCACGGTCACGTGGATTGCAGGCAACCATCCCGTCATCATTTAAGAAATGCAGATCCTGCTTTCTGGGATTTTTTTTAAATCGTGATTTCATTTAAAGTTTTTTCTTCCTAATATTTTAAGCTTCTACATTATGTATTGGTTCGCTGACACTGGTTGTGATGCATAGCCAGGTATCCCAGGTTTCGAGAATTTTGTGATATGTTATTGAAATCTCAATAATTTATCTAAAAACCTGACTTATCTTGCCAAAAACACATTTTTACCGAGTGCTGCAATATTAGCTTGATATATAAACTATTTAGTTAAAAAGATCAATATATTATGATAATTAGCCTACTTGCTTTTTCGTAAACTTAATGATAAGATTCTTTCAATTTCTGGGCCGTGATATACTTTACCATTTAGCTGATTTGTCTATATTATTTATGCTGCTTTCATGGTTTGGCTGTTTTGTTTATTTTTTAACATACTAGAAAGGCTCTGGGAGTCATGAAAAAATTGTGCACCCAAACTGAAATTCTTTCACAGCGAATAAAAATCTAATGTTATTTGTTCAATACGAAGGGAGCCAGAAAAAGAATGACGCGGAAAAATTGTTGGGAATTTATGAAATGTGGACGAGAGCCGGGTGGAGAGAACGTTGATGAGTTAGGAATATGCCCTGCAGCTTTGCCGGAGACCTTTGATGGGAGACCCTGTTGGTTAGTAGCAGGCACGTTTTGTAATGACGAGATACAAGGTACATTCGCGCGGAAGTTGGTTAGTTGTATGGATTGCGACTTCATGAAGTAGGTCAATAAAGACGATCACAAAGATATCATGCTGATCCCGCAGGATGCGAAAAAGAAGGGCAAATTGTAAATATTATTTATGCTGCTTTCATGTTTTGGCCGTTTTGTCTTTGCCTTTCTGGAAGGCTTCTGGAAATCATAAAAAAATAAAATACCTTAATCGTAGCTAAAAAGAGCAATCGCTGAAAAATGAGTGATTATTTAAAAGGAAGGTGAAATGGAAAGAAAGAAGGTTCTTTTTGTGTGTACATATCATGGGGCACGGAGCCGAATAGCAGAAGAGTTTGCCAAACAGATCGCTGCTGAAAAAATTGACGCTTACAGTTCCTGCTTCGACCCAAGGAAAATTGCTCCTCTGCCTAGAGATGTCATGCGGGAAGTTGACATAGACCTTCCTGCGGAATCACCAAAACTTATCTTTAACCGACACAAAGAAGGAGATGTTTTCGACTACGTTATCTCTATTTGTGATGAGGTTTCAAACGAGCAGTGCCCCCTATTCAAAAAGAGTATTGACAAACTCTATGGGGAAATGGCTGAAACGATCTCTTGGTCTATCCCAGATTTTAAAACACTTGGTGGTACGGAAAAAGAAATAAAAACCAGTGCCAGGGAAATTAGAGATAAAATAAAATCAGAGGTTTTCTCCTTTCTTGCACAAATTGGCATTGACACTGAGATTGCATAACACAAGTTTCAGTAGGTTATAGTAATTGTATAGATTATTTATACTGTTTTCATGGTTTGGCTGATCTGTGTGATTCTTGTCTTCCTATGAAGATCATAAAAATAATAAACCCTAGCTGAAATTTTTCCTCTTTTCAAAACTCATGGCCATAGAGGTAACCGATGATCAAAATACTGCTGAAGTTTAACCATAAAGTGCTGAAAAAATTAGAAACCGATAAGGATAAAATCACCATCGGCAGGCTTAAAAGTAACGATATTCATATTAAGAATCCTGCAGTCTCCAGACAACATGCACAGATTATTAAAAATCTGGGCAACTACTTAATCGAAGATCTGAAAAGCACCAACGGTTCATATCTTAACAAAGTCAGGACTGCCACTTCGTATCTGAAAGATGGTGATGTAATAACTATTGAAAAATATGAACTGGCGGTCAACATTAAAACAGAAAATGATAATAATCTTACCCTCAGCCCAGATGGAGAGATTCAGGTGGTTGATGTCGAAAAGCCAAGTAATTGAAGCATTCAATTTTCAAGGCTTTTAGGATCAGGGACATTCACTAGAGCCGATTTCAAAAACAATCTTAGCGTCCATGGCGGCGTTGCGGAACGGTACAAAATGCTCACATACTACGTGTATACTCTGCTTTTTCACCGACCCACGCCTTGTCCTGAACTCTAACCTTATTTTTGAGATAGGTTCTATTTTAAAAGTTCATTATGCTGATTGAAAAGATTGCTCATACTGCTTTCATGGTTTGGCTGATTTGAAAGAACATGCAGGAATTAAAAGAAAAAAAGGATTTTTCAAACAATTGAGATTTACTCCGGAAAATCCGAAAGAATTTGTCACAAAAGCAAGAGAAATATTTGAGTTGAACCGATAGCCTATCGGCCTCGGTCCAGGTAAACTTGGCGTTAGTGATTTCAAAACTTTAACATACGGCTGCTATTGTATTTATTTTGTTTTTCAATCTATACTTTATCATAGGGGAGCTAACAATGAAAAAAGGATGTCTCTTACTCTTATTAATTTTTGCTTTGACTGTTTTAAGTTCATGTGGCGGACCAGAACACTACTTAATAAAAAAAAATACGCTAAATGAACTTCAAAAAAATAACAATAAAGCCACGGTTGTATTTATAAGGCATCAGCGTGGATTTGGTGGAACACATGACGTAGCTGTTTATGACGGAGACATGTTAATTGGAATATTATCTAAGTCTGGGTACTTTACGTATGAGGCAAATCCTGGAGAGCATTTATTTGCGTCATATTCAGCTAAGCTGGATTTTCTTAAAGCAAATATAGCCGCGGGGAAAACTTATTACGTTCAAGCTTCACATCAAGACCTTGTCACTGTTCTTAGATCAAAAATCGTTGCAGTAAAGAAAAACTCAGACCTCATGAACGAGCTAGATCAATTATTGCCTACTTTAAACAATACTGAACTTACTAATCAGGGACGTGAACTGTATAAAGTACGCAATGAACCAAATGGTAAGTTTATCGTTGATGATCGGGCTGCATTTGTTACCTATCGTATTGATATTGACCAAGCAAGAGTTAAATGGTTGCAAAAATCTAAGACTGTGCAAAAAGATGAGCTAGTGCCTGAAGATGGATTATAATAATCACTAACAGGCCCGGGCATTAGAATGCGTGGCCGCAGAGACTTTTTTCGCTGTTGATAGTTTAAATTTGCAAATTTTATGTATGAAGATAAGTTTCAGTCACGCATCTATGACGTCCGCGTTATTTTTTTTCACGATCTTTTGCAATTGATGGGGCCCAAAATATATCGCGCCAATGGCAGGTCTGACGGGCTTGGTCTTTTCTTCATCGGTATATACGATCTTGCCTAATCTAAAAATTAATCTATCTATAATCGATTTTCCCGCCTAAGTTGGGATTTCAACGGTTTTGGTTGCGCTGGTGAAAACCTGAGAATAATCTACCAGCCAATATGACTAAAACTCGTGATAAAATCGGTTGCAGAACTGCCCTATTTTGCCTTGATTTGCCGAGATTTATGGTTTAACATAAAAAAAGGGATTGCGGCATAAGTAACCGTAATCCCTTTAAATGTTATGGAGCCGACGGGCGGAGTCGAACCGCCTACCTGCTGATTACGAATCAGCTGCTCTACCAACTGAGCTACGTCGGCTAAAGTTTTTTTTGCATTAACTGGCCGAAAGTAAAAAACAACTACTTTGTTTATGAATCCAAATCAAGAAAAAATTTCAATTGAAAACCTGATTGCTAAAATTTCTGAAAGAAAACAAGCAATTGAATGCACAGGTTTGGAAGAATCCGCTAAAGCATATTTAATTTTAAAGCTATTTTTAAAAAATAGGTGCCCCATTTTTCTGCTGGCACCTTCCCAAAAATATGCAGAAAGGATTTTGCAGGATCTGAAATTTTTTGCAGAAAATGATGAATCCGGACTGCTTTATTTTCCTCCCTATCATATTTCACCATTTAAGTTTCTTTCCTATCATAATGAAACCGCAGCCAGAAGGATTCGGACACTATACAAATTGATGGAAAATAATGTGCCATCCATAATGGTTACAACAGTTGAGGCGATGTTGCAAAAAATTATTCCCCGAAAAGAAATCAGCAATTTCGCGGAACTCATCATGGTGAATGAAGAATTCGATCGAGAGGATTTGATCGAAAAAATGGTTTTCGGTGGATACGCGCAAACTGCAATTGTGGAAGAACCCGGCGATTTTTCAATCAGAGGCGGAATTATGGATATTTTTTCTCCCGTATATTCTGATCCATTGAGAATCGAATTTTTTGGAGACACAGTTGATTCCATAAGATCTTTTTCTGCTGCCAGCCAACGAAAAATTAAAAATCTTAAAGAAGCCATTATACTGCCTGCAAGGGAGACGGTGCTAATTAAAGAGCGTATTCCTCTTATCATAAGCCGGATAAGGCAGCGGGCATCAGAGCTTGATATCCCGGTATCGGATGTCAGAAATATTATCAGTCGTATTAACAGCGAGGGTGCATTTCCGGGACTTGAGAGTCTGATTCCATTGATCTATCCTTCTCTTGATTCTTTATTTGACTACCTACCCGAAAATACACTTTTTATTCAGACCGAGCCTGAAGATATAGAGAAAGTTGCCGTTGAGCTTAAAACACGGACAGCTGAAAACTTTGCCCAAGCGTTAAGGGAAAACCGGCTGTGCGCTGAGCCTGAAAGTCTGTATTTAAAGTTTAAAGAGCTAACCGGCATGCTTTTGAAGAAAAACCCTGTCACCCTTAAAATGCTCCCAATTTTAAGTAAAGAAAAAGATAACAATCAAACACCTCATCAATATGTTCTTCCAACGCATGATAATTCCGATGTGACTCTGAAACTAAAAACCCATGTGGAAAAGGAAAAACTTCTTTTGCCCCTTGCCCAATGGGTCAGCCATAATAAACATTCAGGACTAAACACGATTATTGTATGTGATTCCGAACCGCAGGCCGGCAGGCTGATATCGCTTCTTGCACCTTATCACATCAAGCCGAAAAAAATGGATGGATTTTCCCATATTACGGAGAATAAAGGTTTTGAGTTCATCTGCCTGGGTCGAATTTCATCTGGATTTGTCTGGCCTGATGAATCAATTGCAGTCATAACGGAAAATGAAATATTTGGCATTAAACATCGCCGCCGATTGAAAAAAAAGCGGAGCGCTCATGCAAAACTCCTGGCATTCGAAGATTTGAAAAAAGAAGATCTTATTGTGCATGTTGAGCATGGAATAGGCCGCTATGAGGGTCTTACTAAATTAACCATAAACGGATCGACCAACGATTTTCTTCTTATTATCTATAAAAATTCAGATAAACTTTATCTTCCCGTGGATCGTATGAATATGATTCAAAAGTACATGGGGGTAGATGGTATTGAACCGGTTCTTGATAAAATGGGCGGAAAATCATGGGCACGAGTGAAAGATCGTGTGAAGAGGACAGCGGAAAAGATAGCCGGAGAGCTTCTTAAAATCTATGCGGCGCGCAAAATTGAAAAAGGATTTACCTTTGAGCCCATCGACCGTTCTCTTAATGATTTTGAGGCCGGTTTTTCTTATGAAGAAACAGAAGATCAGCTTAATGCCATAGATGATGTGATTTCCGATATGCAAAAGAAAACCCCTATGGACCGGCTCATATGCGGTGATGTGGGATATGGCAAAACAGAAATCGCCCTTCGCGCATCATTTATGGCGGTATTCAACGGAAAACAGGTTGCCGTGCTCGTTCCCACCACCGTGCTTGCACAGCAGCATTTTGAAACATTTTCTTTACGGTTTGAAAGATACCCGGTTAACGTCGAGTGTTTGAGCAGATTCCGCTCCCATAGAGAGCAGCGTAGAATCATCAGCGATTTAAGGGATGGAAAAGTAGATATTATTATTGGTACCCACAGACTCCTTTCTAAAGATGTGATGTTTAAGGACCTTGGACTTTTGGTCCTGGATGAAGAGCAGCGTTTTGGCGTTAAGCACAAGGAAAAACTAAAAAAAATAAGACATAATGTAGATGTTCTGGCTCTGACCGCAACACCGATACCGAGAACTCTTCATATGTCTCTTATGGGAATACGGGACATAAGTGTGATCTCAACCCCCCCTGAATACCGGCGTGCGATCATCACATATATTTCGCAAATCGATGATGCAATCGTGTCGGAAGCGGTAAGAAGAGAACTTAAAAGGGGAGGACAGATCTATTTTGTGCATAACAACATACACAGTATTTGGAAAATCGCAGGCAAATTAAAAAAACTGATACCTGAAGTCCGGCTGGATGTGGCACATGGTCGCATGGATGAAAATGAACTAGAGAAAGTGATGTTTATGTTTATGAATAAAGAGATTGATATGCTCGTTTGTACAACAATTATTGAGTCCGGTCTCGATATTCCTTCAGCCAATACAATAATTATTAATCGGGCGGACAGGTTTGGACTGGCCCAGATGTACCAGTTACGCGGCCGCGTTGGTCGGGCCGATGAACAGGCTTACGCATACCTTTTTATCCCTGATGAAACCACACTGGGAAAGGATGCCCTAAAACGTCTCAAGGTGCTGATGGAACACAGCGACCTGGGTGCCGGTTTTCAAATAGCCATGAGTGATTTGAAGATCAGGGGAGGAGGGACTATTTTAGGGGCTTCGCAGTCCGGGCATATTGCAGCAGTGGGATATGAAATGTATCTAAAACTCATGGAAAACGCAGTATCCGAACTGAAAGGCAAACCGGTCATAGAATCCCTGGAACCGGAAATTAATATGACGATGTCAGCTTTTCTACCTGAATCTTATATACCTGATATTGACCAGAGACTCTCATCTTACCGCCGTCTGGCCAAAATGACTGAGCTAAGTGAAATTGCAGATTTCAAGGCTGAACTGATTGACCGTTTTGGCGTTTTACCGCAGGAAGCGGCCAATCTTCTTTTATCAATCATGCTGAAAGTGCTATCTATAAAGGCCGGAGTAAAGCGGCTCGATTTATCAAGGGAGGAACTTTTGTTTTACTTTTCAGAATCTCACCAGAAAAACCCATCCGGCATTGTAGATATGGTCGTTTCAAATCAAAAATTATTTGAATTCTCGCCCAATCACATTTTAAAAGCCAGGCTTAGTAATAGAAGTATAAACGGGATGTTAGGTCAAGCCAGAAATATATTGAAAGAAATCGCCCAATATGTTAACAATTAAAAGTTTTATGAAAGCAAAGACTGTTTTTACGAAATCTTCAGTTTGAATCGTAAAAAATATAAAAAGACCATGTATTAAAGTTAAAGCTGAATTTTACACAATTTATACTGTTTCTCATAAATATATTCCGTTTTAAACGATGAAAAACTCGTATATAAGAGGTCGTAAAGAAAGAACCGATTGATCAGATTATAGTTGATCTTGATATTAGGACTATCTTAATAAAATACCAAGATTGCATTCATGTTCTTTCTTAACGATCTTAAATACACTCAGACAGTTTCCTCATTTAAAACGGAACATATTTATGAGAATGACTACAGGTATCAATTAGGAATGAAATCCTTAAAAAAAATAATCATACCGACAGTTATGCTATTAACTGTTTGTGTTTTAATATCATGCTCAAAACCTGAATCAAAAGATAAGGATGAATACTTGATTCGGGTTGAAGGTAGAGTGATTACAGTGTTTGATTTTAACCAGGCTTTTGAAATCGCCGAGGCAGCTATTCCGCATAACGTTCTACAGGACTCATCTGCAATAAAAAAATCAAAAAAGAGGCTTTTAAACCAGATGACCGAGGAGATGGTTCTTCTTGAAAGAGCCAAGGAGCTGGATATTTCAATACCTAATACAGAACTTGAAAAAAAAATAGCAGAAATAAAAAGCGATTACCCTGAAGGTGTCTTTGAAGAGATATTACTCGAATATGCTGTTTCCTATGAATCCTGGAAGAAAGGGCTAAAAACCCGAATACTCATCGAAAAGCTGATAGAAAAAGAACTATCAGCCAAGATAGTGATTACAGCTGATGATATTTCAAGGTATTATGAAAAGAATTATAAAGCATCCAACTTGAAATCGGATTTGACAAATAGGTCAAAGGATTTGAACGAAAAGATAGTTAAACATTTGCGCAGAAAAAAGATAGAAGAAATTTATAAATCGTGGATAGAAAAAATACATAAAAGATTTCATATTGAAATTAACGAAAAGCAGTGGGAAAAAATTCTTTCTTCATAAAATACTTTGCTGATACCGGATTTATTCTGATTAGCCAAAAAACAATAAAACATCTGGTGTTTTTTACAGGTTATATGTTTTTATTCATTTGCTGTGGCCTTTCCAATATTCAAAAGGCATGGGGAGCCAATATAGTTGATCGGATTGTAGCAACAGTAAATGATGAAATTATCCTGCTCTACGATTTAAACCAGGCAATTAAACCCTATGTCGATCGCATTAAGACATTCAACTACCCATATGAAAAAGAGCGTGAGATGCTTTTTAAAATCAGAGAGAAGGCCCTGAACTTGCTTATCGAGCAAAAACTTGCAGATCAGGAAATAAAACGGTACAAAATATCCGTGAGTGAACAGGAAATAGACAAGGCTCTTGAGATATTGAAAAAAAAAGAGTTTATCACAGACGAAGAGTTAAGGGAGGAATTAATAAGACAGGGACTCACTCTTAAAGTGTATCGCAAACAAATCAAAGAACAGATTCTCAGAGAAAAGCTGATCAGCCTTGAAGTACAATCAAAGATTGTCATTACATCGGAAGATATAAAGGCATATTACGAAGATCATCAGGATTCATATTCCGGTACAAAAAAATATCACTTAAGAAATATTGTTATGAAAGTCCCGCGGGATGCAGATGAAACAGAAAAACAAATGATCTTTAAAGAAATAATAGCTGTTTTAAATCAGCTGGAGCAGGGAGAACCTTTTGATAAACTGGCAAGGATTTACTCTGATTCACCACTGGCCTCTGAAGGAGGGGATTTAGGCCTGTTTGAGGTTAAAGATCTTTCACCCCAATTGCAGGAGGCCGTAAAGAAACTTAAGGAAGGCGAATATACTCCCGTGCTTGATACAGACCAGGGATATCAGATTATTTATGTTCAAAAAATACAAGAAAATCCGGGAAAAACCCTTGAGGAATCAACCTTTGAGATTTCTCAGAAACTATACAAAGATACGGTTAACAGCAAGTATATCTCATGGCTTGAGGATCTGAAGAGTCGCTCTCATATTAAAATTATAAGGTAGCTGTTTACAGCTTGAAACTTGAATTTGGAAAGTAGAAATTTGGGAGAAATGAAACTCATCTCAAAATCAAATACGTTCATCAACAGTAAAAAGACATGAAGATGAAATTACCAATTTTCAATTTCTCATTTCACCGTTTTGTAATCGCTCACTAAAAATCTTATTTCCCGGACTGTCCGGATTCGATATAATATTTAACAATAGACAAATTAACGACATGACAATAGACAAGAAATCGCTTTCATTTGGGCGTTATTTACAGGATATAAGGCTTTCAAAGGGTATCAGCCTTGAAACCGTGGCGGAGGAGACCCGGATCAGGATAAATAATCTTCTTCTTATTGAGGGAGAAAATCATGATAAACTGCCTGATGAGGTTTTTGTAAAGGGATTTTTACGTGCCTTTGCAAGGGCAATCGGTGCAGATGGAGATGAAGCAGTCCGGCGTTACCAATTGCGACTTAAAGTCGTTCAGAAGCTTGCAAAGTCAGAAGCCGATTTAAAAATGCCTGCTGGAAAGTTCTGGCGACGTATATTGTATTGTGTCGTCGCATTATTGTGTCTTATTTTTCTTTCTGTTTATGCTCTATCTGTTTTTAAAGGACAATCTTCATCAACCGAGCTATCGGAAACCGATATAGAGCAACCGGCAGGTATTGAAAACAAAGAAAAAAGTGCTTTTGAGCCCCAATATGATACGGAGCCTGCAATCGTTCAGATTAATAATAAGCCGGAAAAGTTGATTCTAAAAATAACAGCCATTGAAGATACCTGGATGAAAATTGTCATTGATGACCAACAACCCAATGAATATTTTCTAAAACCAGGCGACCTGGTAGAGCTTAAAGCAACTTTGGGTTATAATCTTTTTATAGGAAATGCAGGTGGGGTTCGGTTGTTGTTGAACAACGAATCCATCGAAGTGCCGGGAAAAAGCGGACAGGTTGTTAATTTAAGGATTCCACAATAGATAATAAACTGGTAAAAAGTCCAATTTATACGATAAACTATGCAGAGCGACCGAAACAAAATACTTGTTGACAGTATTAAGAGGCTGCTTAGACGGGGAGCTATCTCTCATCTTCTCAAAATTGTGAACAAAACACATGCAGCCGATCTGTCCACCGTGTTTCCATCTATATCCCTTTCTGACCAGCACAATCTCTTTGAAATGATAAAGGACACAGAGCAAAAGGGTGTCCTTTTCAGCGAACTCGAAGAAGATATCTTTTTAAATTTTACGGAAGGGATGGAGATAGACGAAATCGTCGAAATCCTCGAAACCATGCCCACTGACGATGTCGCAGATTTAATTGGGCGCCTGCCTGAGGAAATGTCTGATGCCATCCTTGAGAAAATGAAAAGGGAAGGTTCAGAAGAGGTTGAAGGCCTCCTGCGATATGATGATGATACCGCGGGTGGTATTATGATTCCCGATTTTATAGCTTTAAAAGAGGATACAACAGCAAAGGAGGCAATCGAGTCCCTGCAAAAAGAACATCAGGATGTTGAAATGCCCTTTTATCTTTATGTCGTAGATGAATATGGCAAGCTTACAGGCGTCAGTTCTTTACGGCAACTCGTTGTCGTTCCCCCCGAGAAACCGCTTAAAGACTTCATGACAACAGACGTTTTTTCTGCCCAGACAGACATGGATCAGGAAGAGGTGGCAAAAATCGTCGCCCGTTATGACATCCTGGCCGTACCTGTAGTTGATGAAACAAACAGACTTGTAGGAATTGTAACTGTAGATGATGTAATTGATATTTTCAGGCAGGAAGCGACAGAAGATATTCTTAAAATGGCAGGTGTCGGAGAGGAATTTGTTGAAACCAAATCAGTTTTAAAAAGCACAAGAATACGTCTGCCATGGCTTTTTGCAAGCTGCATCGGAGGAATGATCGCTTTTTTTATTATCAGCCATTTTGAAGAGAGCTTAAGCAGATATGCCTACCTTGCGGCTTTTATTCCCGTTATCATGGGAATGGGTGGAAATATCGGCACTCAGTCGTCCACCATTGTGGTCCGAGGACTTGCTACCGGACGTATTAACATAAGAGATATCTGGCTGGTTGTATTAAAAGAGCTGACTGTGGGTTGTATTTTAGGACTGGTCTACGGTTTTCTGATTGCTGCAGTGGCACAGATTCGATACAGTACAGGGGCTTTTGCCGTATCAGTGGGCCTTGCTGTCATTTCTTCCATGGCTGTTGCCGCACTGGTTGGGTCCCTTGTTCCAATGGCTTTTGCCAAGATAAATATTGATCCGGCAGTAGCGACAGGCCCTTTTGTTACCACAGCAATGGACGTAATCAGTGTTTCATTTTATTTTATTATAGCCACAGCTCTTCTCGGTATATAGACACATGCCGGCTTTTTCCACTCCCGCCATTATGCTTCGACGCATCGAGTTTGGAGACTATGATTATATCATTTCTTTTTTTACGCTAAAGCAGGGCAAAGTTTCTGTTATTGCAAAATCTGCAAAAAAAAGTACCAAACGGTTTTCAGGGATTCTTGAACTTTTTTCTGTTTTAGATATAGTATATGGCTCAACCCGTGGCAAAGGGCTTCCGGTACTTAAAGAAGCTGCGTTGAAGCAGCCTTTTGCAAAAATTAGGGCGGATATAAGAAAAACGGCATATGCAAGCTACTGGGCGGAACTCATCAATGAATGGATGGAGAAAAGCGAAAAACAATCTGATCTTTTCTATCTGTTTAGGTATGTATTGGGTGAACTCGATATGGGCAACACGCCTGAAACGGTATTGAGTATCCTGTTTCAAATGAGGTTTATGGCTATTTCAGGTCACAACCCGAATTTAAGTCAGTGCAGTATATGCAAGAGGCAATTGGAAGAAATAAAAAAACCGAATATAATCTTTGATCTCGCAAGGGGTGGACTTGTTTGCCAAGATTGCAGCCATAATATTTCAAAAAGGATCACTCTTTCAAAAGGGACAATTAAACAGCTTCTCTGGATTGATAAAGGAGATTTAACAACGGCAAAAAGGATCAGATTTACTCCTCAAACCTTAAATGAAGGGCTTAAGTTCCTGGAAGCTTTTGTCCCTTATCACCTGGGGAAAGAGCCTAAGAGCTTAAAGTTCCTCCGCCAGATTAGATCTTGACCGGTATTGGCATTAAATTCTCAATATGGCTTATTTAAATCGTGCTTTCTAATTTTAAAAATATCCTTGAAAAAAAGCCGGTTGAAGTTTCGGCTCCCTGTAGAATCGACATAGGCGGCACACTTGATATCGATACTTTTAGTTACCCGCTCCGACATCTTTATCCGTGCACTTTTAATATTGCTCTTGATCTTAGAACACATGTAAGCCTTTTCCCTTATAAACAAGGCCGGATAAAAGTGACATCCAGAGGCTTTAAAGGTGCGGATTATTCTCTTGACAGAGCGCCTTTTAACCATCCGCTGGGATTGATGTTTGCAATTGCAGCCTATTTCAGGGCTGAAGGTGTTCATATTGCAATTGATTCATCATCGCCACCCAAAAGTGCTCTGGGAGGATCATCCTCGGCTGCAGTAGCTCTTATTGCAGCATTTTTGACGGCACCGGAAAAAAAGGCGATTACATCAAAATTTACAAAAAAAGTCGTTTTCCTGGCACATGCCATAGAAGAAAGCGTAGCCGGAGTGCCATGCGGTCGTCAGGACCAGCTTGGAGCTGCTTTTGGAGGTGTTAATGCATGGCACTGGCAGGCAGGTAGTGCCGGGTCTGTTTTTAAAAAAGAGACCGTTGTAAATAAATCGTATTTGAGTAAATTTCAAAAGCATCTGCTGCTGGCTTACTGCGGTAAGCCCCATGAATCAAAAAATATTAATGGCATTTGGATCAACCAGTTTCTTTCGGGCAAATATCGCAAGTTTTGGGCGGAAATTATTTCAAATACGAAAAAGTTTATTGACGCTCTCGGCGTAAAAAATTATAAAAAAGCCGCCACGGCAATGAATAAAGAAACGCTTATCAGAAGAAAAATGACTCCTGAAGTGCTTGATGGCATGGGAAAAAAACTTGTTGATTCGGCGTTTAAGAATAATTGTGGCGCCAGATTCACAGGAGCCGGAGGTGGCGGCTGTATATGGGCACTGGGTGAAATAGATAGCATTGACAGATTGAAAATCATATGGCAAGAATTGCTTGCAGCCAGAAAAGAAGCCTGCCTGCTTGATGTAAAAATAGATTCCAAGGGGCTAAAGATAGAAGACAGGAAGCAAAGAGGCACAAGAGCATAGCGGAAATTTAAAGAATGTTAAAAGCGATGAAAAAGTAATTGGATAAGAACCAAAATTAACGGTCTCGTAAAAAATTCTTAAATAAGCGCCGGATGGCTAAGTAAAACGGCTCATATACCCCCGCTAAAAAGCAGCGGGATAAAAAGGCGTAGCGGTTTTTCAGGGACGAGACTATACGATAAGTATGTCGAGTTTAAGAAAAACCGCTACAACGCAGTAGATGGGACTTTTTACGATGCCATCAAAATTTAATAAACAGGAGTAATAATAATGTATTTTCAAGATGTGATACTATCGCTGCACAAGTTCTGGGCACGCAAGGGATGTGTGATGGTTCAACCCTATGATTTAGAGGTAGGTGCTGGAACCTTTCATCCAACCACGTTATTAAAGGCTCTTGGTCCTGAACCGTGGAATGTGGCTTATGTTCAACCTTCCAGGAGGCCCACGGATGGTCGTTATGGAGATAATCCAAACCGGCTTCAACATTACTACCAGTACCAGGTCATATTGAAGCCTTCTCCTTTTGATGTGCAGAAGCAGTACCTGCAAAGCCTGAAGGTTCTGGGGATTGACCCCCTTGATCATGATATAAGATTTGTTGAAGATGACTGGGAGTCTCCTACTCTTGGTGCATCCGGATTGGGCTGGGAAGTCTGGCTTGACGGCATGGAAATCACACAGTTTACCTATTTCCAGTTGGCCGGCAGTATTGAACTCAATCCGATCTCTGTGGAGCTTACATACGGACTGGAACGTATTACGATGTATTTGCAGGGGATAGATAATGTATATGACCTGAAATGGAATAAAGAAGTTACTTACGGAGATGTGCATCATCAGCAGGAAGTAGAACAGTCAACCTATAATTTTGAAAAGGCGGATGTCGATACACTTCTTATGCTTTTCAATAAGTATGAGGCTGAATCGTTGCGTATTATCGAGGATAAGCTGGTTCTTCCGGCCTATGAATATTGCCTGAAATGTTCACATACTTTTAATCTTCTCGATGCCCGCGGGGCAATTAGTGTTACGGAGAGGACCGGTTATATCGGCAGGATAAGGAACCTTGCCAGAAGGTGTGCAGAAGAATATCTTAAGCAGAGAGAAGCTTTCGGGTTTCCGCTGTTAAAAAAATGAGATTTTTGCAAAATGTTCATTTTTTTCAAGGTCAAGGAAGGCGAAGATTTAAACCACAGGCATCCATTAAGTATTCCGAGGATTAAAATCTGAGCCTGACGCAGAGATTGGAAAAAAAGGGACGTTTTGCAAAGGTCTCAAAAGGATAATGAGGTCATCATGGACAATCTATTACTTGAGATAGGGGCAGAGGAAATTCCGGCCGGATATATTGAACCGGCTTTAAAAGCGATTTCTAAAAATCTTCTGCAAAAAATGAAACAGGCGCGTGTCGATTGCGGAAACATAAAATTATACGGCACCCCAAGAAGGCTTGCCGTTGAGGTGGAAAACGTTGCTGCCAGGCAAAAATCCGTAAAAACGGAAATCACAGGACCACCAAGACGGGTGGGATTTGATGAAAAGGGCAGGCCCACTATCGCTGCAAAAAAATTTGCGGAGAAGGTAAAGGTTCCCTTAAGCAAAATTACCGTCAAAAAGACAAAAAAAGGATCATACCTGTGCGCTAAAAAAACAGAGAAAGGTATTTCCTCGCGAAAACTTCTCGGCCGTATTCTGCCCGAAGTGATTCTCTCAACTCCATTTCCCAAGACCATGCGATGGGCAGACCTTTCCATTGCTTTTGCACGACCGATTCATTCAATCGTTGCACTTTACGGAAACAAGATCATTTCATTTACCTTAGAAAACATTAAAAGCGGACGATACACATACGGTCACAGCTTCATGAACCCGTCCCGTGTCAAGATCGGCAATTCAAAAGACTATGTTGAAACAATGCGCAGCGTCAATGTGCTGGTTGATATCAAGCAGCGCAGGAAGTTTATTGAGCGTGAAATCGTAAAAGCCGCCTCGAAGGTGGGAGGCAAGGTTTTAGAAGATGACGAGCTGCTGGACATCGTAACCAACCTCGTTGAATATCCGGCACCGGTAGTGGGAAAGTTTGAAACAAAATTCCTTGATCTTCCCGGCGAAATTCTGATCACTGCCATGAGGGAGCATCAAAAATATTTTGCGATCACAGACAAAAAGGGTAAACTCATGCCCTGTTTTATTGCGGTGAACAATACCATTACAAAGGATATGGACCTGGTTGCAACAGGACATGAAAGGGTAATCAGAGCGCGTCTTGCGGATGCTCAATTCTTTTATGACAGCGACCTGGATGTGTCTAATGAAAAACGAGTGGAGAAATTAAACGGCGTTCTTTTCCAGGCAAAGCTGGGTTCTATGTATGAAAAAATTGTTCGTGTACGCGGAGTTGCTGAGTTTATTGCAGAAAGTGTTGATTCCGGTCTTAAATTAGAAAAAGATATGCCTGATTTAAAGATGCAGGCGGCAAAAGCGGCAATGCTGTGCAAAGCTGATCTTGTGAGCCAGGTAGTTGTCGAATTTCCAAAGTTGCAAGGTGTGATGGGACGGGTTTATGCAGCAATTGCAGGAGAGCTTCCTACAGTTTCTATCGCCATTGAAGAACATTACAGGCCTACCCGTTCAGGAGGAACACTTCCGGAAACAATGACAGGCGCCGTGCTAAGTATTGCCGATAAGATCGATTCAATTTGCGGCTGTTTCAGTGTAGGCCTTATTCCCACCGGTGCTTCTGATCCATATGCGTTGCGGCGCCAGGGCATTGGTATTATCCAGATCATAAATGATAAAGGATTTTCATTTTCAATAAGGGGTATCATTGAAAAAAGTCTAAATCTTTTGAGCGCAATAGGGATAAAGGTAAAAGACGATGTGGCTGAAAAGGTTTATACATTCCTTAAAAACCGCATGGCTCATCTTCTGGTTGAAAAGGGCTATTCAAAAGATGTGGTCGCCGCTGTGATCAATGCGTCAGCAGATAATGTACCGGATGTCACCAACAGGACCGTAGCACTGGAAAGGTTAAAGGCCGAGGAGGATTTTGAGCCGCTGGCAATTACATTTAAACGTGTTGTAAATATTATTAAAAAATCCGGAAATATCAATACAACGGGCATGGCTGGGGAAGTAAACGAAAAACTCTTTGAGCATGAAAGCGAGTCTGAGCTTCTGTATGCATATAAGAAGGTTGAAAGAAACGTTTCAGATAAAATGAGTCAGGGATTTTTTGATGAGGCCCTGCTTGATATTGCTTCACTGCGTGATGCGGTGGATGCCTTTTTCGACGGGGTAATGGTTATGGCTGAAAACAAGACTATTCAAAATAACCGACTTGCCC